>Ga0164320_10000042_pt1 | contig 31028 bp, 28 predicted proteins | sample GuaBasSediGuay11_FD_113736 | JGI IMG/M metagenome (GOLD analysis project Ga0164320, IMG submission 113736) | Subseafloor sediment microbial communities from Guaymas Basin, Gulf of California, Mexico - Guay11, Core 4567-28, 0-3 cm | ecosystem: Environmental > Aquatic > Marine > Hydrothermal...
CCAGGCAATCGGAACAGGTCACACGGTACTGGTGAATAAACGAGGTTATAAATGTTTGGCAAATCTATGAAAATACCTGACCCGGCCCAGGCTTTGCCCGGTCGAGACGAGAAAATGCAGTTAAATCCAGCTCACTATGTGCATGGCAGAAGTATGGTGGAGCCATTTCCGCAAAATATGGAACAGGTGGTATTTGGAATGGGTTGTTTCTGGGGTGCTGAACGAAAGTTCTGGGATCTGGAAGGCGTTTATACCACCGCGGTTGGCTATGCTGCCGGCCATACCTCAAATCCCAGTTACCGGGAAGTTTGCACCGGCATGACCGGTCACAACGAAGTTGTTCTGGTGGTATATGACCCCGCGGTGGTATCGCTTCAAAGCCTGTTGAAAGTGTTCTGGGAATCGCACGATCCGACGGAGGGTATGCGTCAGGGTAATGATCAGGGCACGCAGTATCGTTCTGGTATTTATTTTACCCATGAAGGCCACTACGATCAGGCGCTTTCCAGCAAGCAACAGTACCAGGCAAAATTGTCGGCACAGGGCTTGAGTATGATTACGACCGAAATACAGGCGGCAGGAGAATTCTTTTATGCCGAAGACTACCATCAGCAGTACCTGGCAAAAAACCCGGCGGGCTATTGTGGTCTGGGTGGTACCGGAGTGCTGTGCTCATAGTTATTTTGAAAATATTGCATAAGTAATTAAAAATTATAAAGAATATTTGTTAGAACCCCCCTCTAAAGTATCCTGATTATTAATACTCAGACCGAAATTTATTATTTTCGGCGACAGTTGGGTCTTTAATCAAACTGCTATTCCTTATACAGGCCAACGGCACCGCGGCCAATAAAGTCGTCAATATTTCTAGTGATATTCTGTGTGAATTGAGAGATTCGGACTATAAGAACTATCAATTTCTAATAGAGTAAAACATTGTTGGAGCGTCTCTACAGCTTTAAACTCATAATCGGTATAGCGCTTTTATGGTTGGCTCTGCTGGCCTACGGGCTGGCGTTTTACAGTACCCAGGTATATCGCGAACTTGCGGTTGAAGAAAAAACCGAAAACCTGCAGGTAATGCTGGAAACAAAAAGTCTGGAGATAGTCGACAGTTTGTACGAACGGCAAATCCATTTTGCATTGTGGCTACAAAATAAAATCTCATTTAAACAAGCGCTAACGGATCCGAATGGAGATCGCCTGAGGACCTGGGTCTCAGAAAATTTCGATAAGCTAGCCACGAATACTGATAAGTTTCGATTGAAATCAGTAATTATCCGAGATCTCGATGGTGGGATTCTTGCCGAAGCCAGTGACAATAGCCAGCAATCCTATAACGGTTGCATAGTGACACTGAACGCAATAAATGGTGCCAGTTTCAATCGCCAGATATCGAAAAATGCACTATGTTCACATGAAAATAATCTTTACACCGAGATCCTGACACCGATAGAGTTTCTTAATTTTCGGGCCTATCTGCAGATTATCGCTTACGCCATCGATAGCTTAAGTACGATCGAACATCATATAGACATGCCTTTGCAGATTACTACCGGTAATAAAAATATCCGCTATCGCTCCAACAACTGGCCCGATAACGATAGTGATATTCAGTTGCGCTCGGTTTTCAACCTGTACGGGGACGACCTGATCCTGGGGGCCAGTATCGTCGGATCGTTTGATCAACAGATTTTCCTCAGTCATCTCGAGCATACCAAGGGCAAATTTTTGATTGTCACGACGATTGCGACTGGTATTGTCTTGATCGTGGTATTAGTTCTGTTGAGCCGCGCTTTTTTGCCTTTGAATAAACTACGAAATTCGGTTGGCGCGTTGCTGACTGGCACGCACGCCTCGATCAGTGAAAAAGAATTGCCCTATGAATTGCGTGATTTGGTGTCGTCCTATAACGAAATGGTCGAGGGGCTCGAGACTGAAACAATAAACCGTCGCCAGATGGAAGAGAAACTTAGATCAGAAAAGGATTTTATCGCAACTACACTGGATTCGATTAACAATCCTGTCATTGTTATCAACTCTAAAGGTCTCATCAAACTGGTTAATCCCGGGGGCGAAAATCTGTTCGGCGACAAGGAAACAAACCTGATTGACCAGTCAATACACGAGGCTTTAATCCTCTATTCAAACCGCCAGGCGACACACATTGTCGATGTCAAACATCTGCTAACCAGGAAAACAGTATTAAATTCCATGTTCTTTTACGATCCTGGGAGAAATATAGTCGAACTGGAATTTTCAGCTTCTCCGATGATCGACATGGAAGCCGAGGATGTCGGTTATGTCATCATACTGAAGGACGTTTCAGAAGACCGTAAACTTCGGCGCAAACTCAGTTACGAGGGAAGTCATGATCGGCTCACCAGGTTTCTCAATCGTGGCGCTTTCGAGCATAGATTTGAAAATCTTGTAACCGAAGATTACGGCACCACTCCGCAGCATGTGCTGGTCTACCTTGATGTCGATCAGTTTAGAATTGTGAACGAAACCTGTGGTAATACTGCTGGCGACGTATTGTTACGGCAAGTGGGCTCGATAATAAAAATGCATGTGCGCAAGTCGGATATATTGTCTCGTTTAGGTGGAGACGAATTCGGTCTCATTATGCCGTTTTTTGAAATCGAAAAAGCGATGGAGGTCATGCAACAGATCCTGATCGGAATACAGCAAACCGGCTTTGAATGGGAGGACAAGCAATACGAGGTTACTGCCAGTATTGGCGCCATGGCCTTTGGTCAGATGAATGACGAATATCCCGAATTCTATTCGAAAGTCACTACCGCCTGTTCTTTAGCGAAGAGAAACGGCGGCAATCAGTTCCACTCTATCGGTGAAAATGACGAAAAGGTGATGGCGCAACAGGTGTCGATGGACTGGGTCGCGGGAATAATGAAAGGTTTTAGTGAAGACCTTTTTTGTCTCTATGTACAACCTATTATATCGATGGATGAGAGTGATGAAGGCGCTCACTATGAGGTATTGATTCGATACCGGAGCCCGGATGGCACCATTATTTCACCCAACGATTTTTTACCGTCGGCCGAACGCTATAATTTGATAGAAAAAATTGACACCTGGGTGGTCAAAAGTATCGTCCAGTGGTTAGAGGATCATTCGGATCAGGAAATTATGTTTTCGGTGAATTTATCCGGGCGCAGTCTCGGTTCGCAGACCTTTCATAAATTTCTACAGGAGGTCCTGCAAAAAAGCAGCATCGACAAAAGTGCACTTTGCTTCGAGATCACCGAAACTTCGGTGGTAGAAAACGTAGAAAAATCGGTTGAATTTATCAATTCTATCAAACGCATAGGAGCTAAATTTTCACTCGACGACTTTGGCACCGGCCTGTCATCGTTTAGCTATCTGAAACGATTTCCGGTTGATTACCTGAAGATTGACGGTGAGTTTGTACGGGACATCATCGAAAACGATACCAGCTTTGTGTTTGTACGTTCAATGACCGAGGTGGGACATAGCCTGGATATGAAAGTAATTGCCGAGTTTGTTGAATCGGACACCATGTTTAGCAGGTTGCGTGAAGCCAATATAGATTACATACAGGGTTACCACGTCGGTCGACCCGTTCCCATTGAAACGCTTGAACTAGATACCGGTAAATCAAGGAAATCCAAATCCAGGCCGAAATCGAAGCCAAAGACTAAAGCGAAAGCGAGATCAAAAGTAAAGGCAATAACAAAAAAGAAAGCCAGCTAGTAGCCACTCGAATACCGTATAGCTAACCGGTACTGATCTAGTCGTGCCAATTGCAGGGGAAGTAGATTTCGGGTGGTATCCATTGCAACAATTTCTGTTCACAGAACGAGATCATTTCCTGTTCCAAAGTTAATGGATAGCTGATTATATCCTTGTCGAGGGTGAGGTTTTGGGCAAACAGGGGTTCATCCGGATAAAGCCTGTGCACCTGTTTATAATTATCCTTCGGTAAACGAAATGCGCCGAGGCTAACTGAATGCAGTGCGGTCGCATCGATAACGGAAAAAATTTGTTGCAGTAATTGTACGAATTCAGATTGATAATTGCTGTGATAAATAATCGGATCGAGTCGCAGCCCTATTGGCCAGCCTGCTTCCACCAATGCCTGCATGGCATCGAGGCGTTTTTTTATCGAAGCCACGCCATGTTCGAGTTTGCGATGACTATACTGATCGGTAAAGCTGAAGGCGGTAACGACACGCGAACAGGGTTCCAGCTTCAGCAGCTGTCTTACCTGGGTGCTTTTGGTACGTAACTCCATCCAGCTGTTGCCCAGCTCGGCAAATACCGGAACGAAGTATTCCACAAATCTGGTCAACGGGTCATTGGCCAGGCTGTCGCAGTCATATCCAGAGAAAAACCAGACTGGTTCAGGATCATACCGGGTGGCAATTTGAGAAATTTCAGCCGCAAAGTCCTCATAGTTTACGAATACCAACTGGTGTGCTGAACGATACATGCCCTGTAAAAAACAGTAGCGGCAATCGTAAAGGCAATTGAGCATGTGCGAAAAATAGTAATTATGATAGCCGCCGATACCATAAGATTTTGGCGTCTTCAATACCTGTCCCTTGTGCTTCCTGGCGATTATTAAACCAGGGTTCGATTTTTGCAGGCGAAAATTTTGTGCCCGCGGATTGAAAACCTCTCCATAGTGCTCGATCTCAATCAACGGCGTACTTTTTAGTTGTTTTATTATTTGCAGGGTACGCGGGTACTGGCGAACCTCGGACTCCACATAAACACAACTGACCATAGCTAGTCCGGACTAGAGTGCCAGGGTTTGCCGGTGGCAGAGATTTTCGAGATGGGCGATTATCAATTCTGCCGACTTTAGGTCGGCTAGCTCGGCGATCAACGCATCAGTTTGACCCGGTTGGCTCAACAAAAATCGCAGTGATTTACCCAAGCGTGATTGCTGGGTTTGAGTAAAATGCGCACAACTTAGAATCTTTTCCCAGTTGGATTCGCCGATCTCCAGCCGACCAACCTGGTTAGCCAAATTTCCAAGTGATTGCGCGAAGCCAGCCAATTCAACAATATGCCGATTGATCAGTTCACTGATACGGGCCTTATCGTGTCCTGTTTGTTGTGCCGGCGTGTCGGAAATTATTTTTAGACATTGAACCAGCTCCGCACTGCTGAATCGGGTAGCTACTTCAAAGAAAGCACTTGCCTCCATATCAAATATTTGATGAGGGTGATAATCGATGCTGGGTTTGCCGAGTGTATGACAATGCGCCGGTTCCAGGCCCGAGTCGAATATCGGCACCGGGTAGAAATTACGATTAGAATCACTATCGGATATTTTAAAAATTGATACAGCGGCCCCCATGCTATGTGCCGACGAGCCCGCGGTACCAAGATTAATCCAGGCAATCGGGTGCTTGTGACGATTGAGGCCGGCGATCCAGGCGGTTGCCGCGGCCGTTGCTGTTTTTCCGATACCACTGATAATACAGTGCATATTGTCCTTCAGGTAAACGTCGAAGGCGTGATGCGATGCCGATTTCTTTAATCCGTAGTAGTCGATGACCGGTTTAGCCTCGCAGTGGAGCGCGACAACCCAGACTAACATGGGGTGACTTGCGCAAAGCTAATTTGATCCAGCATTGGTGTGAACTCATCGATGACTTTCTGATTACCATGTTTGCGTGCGCCTTTTAACAGGATTTCGAGTTTTCTCATCAGTATTGAAACCGCTGCCTGGTGATGCTGTTTAGAGAGAACATTCCGTTGCAGCAATCGATGCAGAGAACGAATACGAAATCGATCCATGCCCCAGTAACGGGCTGACAACTGATCCTGGTGTCCGCCGTACCTGGTGACCAGTGGTTTGTCGATATAGCACACCGGGTACTGGTGGCAAATTTTTAGCCACAAGTCATAGTCCTCGCAGGCGGGCAGGCTCTCATCAAAGTATCCGGACGTTGCCAGAAGCGAGCGATGAAATACCACCGCTGATGGCGATATGACACATAACGGCAAACAGTTTTCGAAAATCCAGCCACCCGATTTGAGGTGCTTTTTCATTGCATTGACCCTGACACCGTGCCGGATCCAGATTTCATCGGAATGGAATAACAGGTATTCGGGTTGTAGATTTTTTGCCTGTCGAATCGAAGCGATTTTTTCAGGTAGCCAGCTGTCGTCAGAATCCAGCAGTGCTATCCAGTCGAAGCTGGCCAACCTGATGCCTGCGTTTCGGGCGGCGCTAACACCGCGGTTGGGCTGCTGAATCAGCTTTATATCTGGAAATCGTTGAGAAATTTCATCGGCGCTTGAATCGGTTGAGCCATCGTCTACTACGATGATTTCTTCGACTGCACTAGACTGGCTGTATACCGACTCGATTGCGATTATTAAAGAATGCAGTCGATTGTAAGTGGGTATGACAACAGATATCCGCATCACTCGGAATATTCAATTCTTTTGCGGGATGATGTTCGATCCGGGGAAATTTGTGACCGTTGTACCCTCTTCGTCAAGGATCCGGTTCTTGCCGCTTTGATCGACTTCATCGATACGAATCACCGAGTGATGTGGAATATAGATGTGTTTGACATCACCGAATTCATTTTTAAGTTTCTCCTCCGCAGGATCGATCAGCAGTTTGGAATGCTCACCGAAAATAATTTCACCCACTTCGAGAAAACCGGCCATTTGGGATTGGCTAACCTGGTGTGCATAGAGTTCATAAATGCGGGTGTGATTATGGAACTGGATGCGAAAGGTATGTTTTTTAGATTTAGCCATCAGGTCTCACAATCGTTATTCATCAGCAGGTTAAGTTCACCGTCCATATGCAATTCGGTTAACTCGGAAAAACCACCAATCAGTTTACCATCGATCAATATTTGTGGCACCGAGCGAGCCCCATGCGTAGCATCACGAAATGCTTCTAGTGCGTCGTCACTGGAATCGATACGCACCTCGGAATAATCTATATTCCACTTACCCAGCATTGTTTTGGCCTTCACGCAAATCGGGCAACTTGCAGTACTGTATACGGTAACGCGAGGCATAGCGAATTAGCTTCTATATAATATAATGCGATTTTACAACAGAAGTTCAGTGCTATACCAGAGTGGCATTATCCAGGGAGTCGGCTGGAGGTGTTACATTTTATGACTGGTCTTGCACCAGTACCCAGGGCTTTACCACGACAGTCCAAAGCGAACAGTTCCGGTCAAGCCAACACCGGGCCTGAGTGTCACTCACTGGAGACACTTTTTCCTGTTGCAACCAGTCCCCAACCAGCCCCGAGTTGTCCTGTTGAAATGCAAATGCAACATCGATTAAGTCGAGATCGGATGCGACGTAAAGAGTTTTACCCGCTGCGAAAAAACGCTGTAATTCCGACCATGCCATTTTTGCCGTTTCGGAATTCAACTTTACCCGCAGCAGGTCTCCGTCTGGATCGGATTCGATCTGGTCTGCCATCAACGGGTCGCTAACGGGCGATTTCAACGCCATCTAATGAGCAGGATTGTATGGTGTCACGAATGGTTTCAATCGCCGCCTTGCGAGGGAAAAGCTTACGCCAGGCTATCGCCACCACACGACTGGGAGAGGGAGGTTCAAACGGTTTGATATCGATCATGTTTTCGTTAATCTGGCCTTGCATTATGCTGGTGCGGGGTAGCACCGTAATTCCGGTTCCAGCTGCAACCATGTGCCGTATGGTCTCCAGCGACCCGCCTTCGAGGGTACGGGTTAATTCACTATTTCCCAACATACAGTCAGGGCAGGCCTTGATTACCTGGTCTCTGAAGCAATGACCCGAACCGAGTAACATCAAGTCCTGCGATGCCAGTTCATTGGGTGCTATTGTATCGCGATCTCTCCAGGCATGATTACCTGGCAGGGCAACGATAAAGGGTTCCTCGTAGAGCGGGGCTGTTTCGATTCCGGGCTCCTCAAAGGGGTAAGAGATAATAATGGCGTCAAGTGTTCCCTGTTTTAGCGACTGGAACAGGCTGGCAGTAAAATTCTCTTCGATAATAAGTTTCAAGTTTGGTACGCTTTTGGTTAGCACTGGAATCAAACTGGGTAACAAATAGGGTCCGATGGTATAGATAACCCCGAGCTTGAATGGACCGGACAACGGATCCTTACCCTGTTGTGCAATCTCACCCAATAATCGTGCTTCCTGGAGTACGATATAAGCCTGGTTAATTACCTGCTGGCCAATTTCAGTAATGCGAATTTCGTTTTTAGAACTTCGTTCAAACAGTCGGACTTCGAGTTCTGACTCAAGCTTCTTGATCGCAATACTGAGTGTGGGTTGGCTGACAAAACAGGCCTGTGCTGCCTTGCCAAAATGATTTTTTTGCGAAACAGCAACGACGTAGCGTAATTCGGTTAATGTCATGGCGCTGAATGTATTGAGTGTGAGCTTGAATTTTGCACAGATTCGTAGAAATTGGCAATTAAAAGTTATTTACTTATCAATTAAATCAATGAAATAAATATGCGCTTATCAACCGAAAACTGTCAAAATCACAATGAACAAAAAATATCCGCGGATTATCGATGAAATCAATTTTGAGTAAAATATTTCAAAGCAGCGAACCGCAATCGTCAAATTTTGACCAGGAACATGCACTGCGGGTAGCGACCGTAACCCTGCTGGTCGAAATTTCACGGGCGGACTTCGTCGAGCAGCAATCTGAACTTGATCGAATGGGACAACTGATGGCGAAACAGTTTTTAATGAATCAGACCGAACAGGATGAACTGATGATTCAGGCGCGAGAAAACGCCGATAAGCTGGTATCGATACAGCATATTACGCGGTTGTTAAACGAAAATTTCGATGCCCCGATGAAACAGCGTGTGGTGGAGATGATGTGGCAGGTTGTTTACGCTGACGGTATCAAGGATCACTATGAAGAACATTTGCTTCGACAGGTTTGCGAACTGCTTTATGTACCCCATTCGAAATTCATTCAGGCCCGACACAAAGCCGAGCAGTCGATCGATAATTGAATAGCTGCCGCGAACTGGTTACTGGTTGGCAAGATTCATCAGTGGCGGAATCAGCAACATCTTGGTAACCATGATCATCAGTATTGCAAATAGTGGTGATAAATCTATCCCGCCGATTGGAGGGATCAGTTTTTGTATCGGCCGTAGAACGGGGGTCGCTAGCGTATTGACGAGACCGATGACAGGGTTGTAAAAGCCAGGGTTTATCCAGCTCAGGATTACCTGGATCAAGATGGCGATCAGGAATACGGTGAGAAACAGTGATACCAGATCGGCGATAGAATAAATTACTAAACCCAGGTAACCAACACCGGCAATATAAGCAGTCGAATTATTAATATGCACTACCTCGGTTCCAAGCAGGTCTAGTAATACAAATTTGGCGTAAATTATGATCAGGCATAACGCGATCGCAGCTACGTCCTGCCCGGATACACTGGGAATAAACCGACGCAAATATTTCAGTGGCGGCGTGGTCGCTTTAATGACGAACCGGGCGATCGAATTATGAGGATCAGCGCGCATCAACTGCAACATAAATCTTAACAATACGACCAACACGTACAAATCAAACAACGTGGTGATAATCAGCGTTAACGGCGATGTAAAATAGCTTGAACCCATATCGGACCCGACGATTTAGTTAGTGATTATTATAGAATCTCTGAAAAGATTTGGGTGAGTTAATTTTGCATTCGTTATGATTTAATAAGAGTGGTTCATGACTTGTTTACAGGCCCACTGGAATCAGTTTGATGTGCCATTTCTATAGAGCGGTCCCGGGCAGCCCGGGTCGCTATGTCCAGAATCGAAGCGAAGCCATTTTGTTGTAACGAGAGTATCGCCTTTTCGGTCGTGCCACCCTTAGAGGTCACCTGGGTGCGTAACTGAACGACATCCCCGTTTTGTGCCATTGAGGCGGCTCCCAGGGCAGTCTGCTTTGCCAGTAACAGGGCAGTTTCCCTGGTCAGGCCGAGGTTTTCGCCAGACTGTTGCAATAGCTCGATAAAGTAAAAAAAATATGCGGGACCGCTACCGGAAATTGCGGTTACCGCGTCCAGTTCAGATTCCTGCTCTAACCAGACGGTGATACCAACGGCGTCGAGTATCGCCTGGGCGGCTCCTTTTTGTTCTGTGCTGACACTCGAATTAGCGTGAAGGCCGGTGGCGCCGAGTTGCACCAATGCGGGCGTGTTGGGCATGCAGCGAACTATGGCTCGGTCATTCCCGAGCCAGCGATCGATCGCTGATTCGCGAATACCGGCAGCGATACTGATAAACAAACAGTCGGCCTTGATGTCGGCATTAGCCAGGTGTTCGCAGGCCATCTGCATGACCTGGGGTTTAACTGCCAGTATGACTATATCGGCTGATTCGACTGCTTCGAGGCTTTCGGCTGTGGTATTGATGCCGAATCTCGCTGACAGTCCGGTGAGTTTTTCTTCAACGATATCGCAGGCCGTAATATTTGATGCCGAATAGCCGTTGGCGAGTATTCCGCCGATCAGGCTGGTTGCCATGTTGCCACTACCAATAAAGCAAATCTGTTGATGATTCAAAGTCTTTCTCCAAAAATTTCGGTACTAGCTCTAACCTGCGCCGAGACTTCCACAATCGCTGGTCGAATATCATGACTCCCACCGATAAGGCGAAAATGTTGAAGATTTTAAAGTCTTTCCCCGAAGATCGCGGTACCAATTCTAACCAGGGTTGAGCCTTCAGCAATCGCTGCCCGCATATCATGACTCATGCCCATGGAAAGCGTATCACAATCCAGACCGAGTTGTTGCAGGTCCCCCAGCGCCTGTTTCATTTTGGCGAAGGGTTCGCGCTGTAATTCAAAACTGGAATGCTGTGCCGGAATCGCCATTAAACCCCTAAGCCTTAAATTGGGTAAAACGCGTATAGTTTCGGCAAGCGGAACGATGTCGTCGGGTGCAATACCAGACTTGCTTGTTTCAAGATCAATATTAACCTGGATGCAAATATTAAGCGGGGGCAAAGACCCGGGTCGTTGACTACTCAGGCGTTGCGCGATCTTGGCACGGTCGACACAATGTACCCAGTCAAATGACTCTGCCAGGGCTCGAGTCTTGTTCGACTGCACTGGACCAATAAAATGCCAGATGATATCAAGGTCCGCCAATTCTCGCATTTTAACCTGCGCTTCCTGCAGGAAATTCTCACCAAAATCTCTTTGCCCGCAATCGTAGGCGCACCGCAGGTCAGCCGGGAGTTTTTTCTTGCTTACTGCCAATAGTGAAATATCACCGGAATCACGATCGTATTCGGCAGCAGCCAGCTCGATTTGGTGGTGAATCTGGGCGAGATTTTTTTCGATGTTCTGCATAGGCTTAGCGATTATTCAGATGTCGGTTATGGGCAATTCAGGATAATTCTTGAGCTACCTTCTAGCCCGGATGACAGGTACCGATTCCGATTATAAGCGGTTTCGCAACGCGTGGTAAAAATTAATAAATTTTCTCCCTAGAGACAATTAACTGCTATATATGGATTAGTAAATTTATTAACCCGCGAAGCCAATGCGCTTACCGGCTAATAGTTTGGAACAGGGGTGCTCCAAAACGAGGCCAATGCCCGGTGCGGACAGGCGCTGCATTGGGCGTATTAAATTCGCGCCGGAGAGCCCGGAATTAGATAGTCAGATTAATTAAGATACACAGGATCATTCATGGATATAGCTCAATTGTTAGCCTTCGGTGTTAAGCAGGGCGCTTCTGATTTACACCTGTCCGCTGGATTGCCACCGATGATTCGGGTGGATGGCGATATACGCAGAATCAACGTGCCGGAAATGGATCATAAGCAGGTGCACGACATGGTTTATGACATCATGAGCGACAAACAGCGCAAGGATTACGAAGAGTTCTGGGAAACCGACTTTTCCTTCGAGATCCCGGGGCTGGCCAGATTTCGAGTCAATGCGTTTAACCATAATCGCGGTTCAGGCGCGGTACTTCGAACTATCCCCTCGGAAATATTGAGTCTCGAGGACCTGGGCGCGCCGAAAATATTCCAGAAAATTTCTGAATTTCCCCGTGGAATTGTACTAGTCACCGGCCCCACCGGTTCGGGTAAGTCGACCACGCTGGCGGCGATGGTCGATTACAAAAATGATTCCGAGTACGGCCATATACTGACCGTTGAAGACCCGATCGAATTCGTTCACCAGAGCAAAAAATGCCTGGTCAACCAGCGCGAAGTGCATCGCGATACGCTGGGATTTAACGAAGCGTTGCGCTCGGCCCTGCGCGAAGACCCGGATACCATACTGGTTGGCGAAATGCGCGACCTGGAAACCATTCGACTTGCATTGTCTGCAGCAGAAACGGGCCACCTGGTGTTTGGCACCCTGCACACCAGCTCAGCGGCTAAGACTATAGACCGCATAGTCGATGTATTTCCGGCAGCCGAAAAATCGATGGTTCGGTCGATGTTATCCGAGTCACTTAAAGCCGTCATTGCACAAACCCTGTTGAAGAAAATAGGTGGCGGTCGAATCGCGGCGCACGAAATAATGATCGGTACACCTGCCATTCGAAACCTGATTCGCGAAGACAAGGTTGCACAAATGTATTCGGCCATTCAAACCGGCCAGAGTGTTGGTATGCAGACACTCGATCAGAATCTCCAGGGTTTGCTGAAGCAGGGAGCGGTCACCAAGGAAGAGGCAATGAAAAAAGCTCAGCATCCCGATCAACTGTAATTACTGTGAAATTTTATATAGGAATAGAGAATGGATCGTAACAAGGCGATAAGTTTCATGCACGATTTGATGCGCATGATTGTCAATAAAGAAGGATCGGATTTATTCATCACCACGGGCTCTCCTCCGGCGATGAAAATCAATGGCAAGATGTCGATAGTATCAAAGCAGAGCTTATCCTCCAGCCATACCCAGATGCTGGCGCGCTCGATCATGAACGATAAGCAGGTATCTGAATTCGAGGAGAAACAGGAATGTAATTTTTCTATTACGTTGACTGGAGTGGCTCGTTTTCGTGTTAATGCTTTTGTCCAGCGCGGTAGTACAGGCCTGGTATTGCGCATCATAAATTCCGAGATCCCGTCTTTTGCCGAGTTAAATCTACCCGATACCTTGCAGGACATCGCGATGACCAAACGCGGACTGGTCATGTTTGTTGGCGGTACCGGCTCGGGTAAATCGACTTCACTCGCATCGATGGTCGATTACCGCAATCAACATAGCCATGGTCATATCATCACAATAGAGGATCCGGTTGAATTCGTGCACGAGCACGGTAACTGCCTTGTCACCCAGCGCGAAGTCGGAGTCGATACTGATACCTATGAGATTGCGCTGAAAAATACCTTGCGCCAGGCACCCGATGTCATTCTGATCGGTGAGGTACGTGATAGAGAGGCCATGGAGCATGCTATTGCTTTCGCCGAAACCGGCCACCTGTGCCTGACTACACTACACGCCAACAGTACCAACCAGGCACTGGATCGGATTATCAACTTTTTCCCGGATGAGCGACGATCACAGCTGTTGATGGATCTATCGTTGAATTTAAAAGGTCTTATTTCGCAACGCTTGATTCCCTACATGGGCAAGACCGGTCGTATCCCGGCTATCGAAGTGATGCTCAACACTCCGTTGATGGCCGATCTAATTTTCAAGGGCGATGTACACGAAATAAAAACCCTGATCTCGAAGTCCAATGAGGCAGGCATGCAGACTTTTGATCAGGCTCTGTACGATCTGTTTGAAGCCAAAAAAATCACCTTCGAAGATGCGCTGCGCAATGCAGACTCTATCAATGATATCCGCCTGCGAATCAAACTGCATAGCGAGACCGCCAAACAGTCGGGAGTGGCCAACAATGAACGTGATTTCGAAATGATGGAAGATGAAGAGAAAAAGCGTAGCGGGATGATATGAGCGGGGAAAATTCTACCAAGCTACTTGAGCCTTACCTGAAAATAATGGTAGAGAAGCAGGCATCCGACCTGTATTTCGTGACTGCCGCACCGCCGAATATGAAGGTGCAGGGGAGTACTGCAGCCATTGCAAAAAATGCTTTTCATACCGGCCAGGTACAAAGCCTTGCCTATAGCTTGCTGAATGACGAACAGATCCGGGATTTTGAAATTAACCGTGAAATGAACCTGGGATTCACGCTCGCGGGAGTGGGTCGCTTTCGGGTTAATATTTTTATCCAGCGCTCCGAGGTATCAATGGTAATCAGGTATATCAAGTGGGATATTCCGACTATCGATCAACTTGGGTTACCGAAAATATTGAAAAAAATTGTGATGAATCAGACCGGCCTGGTACTGGTGGTCGGGTCTACCGGGTCTGGTAAGTCTACTACCCTGGCGTCGATGATCAACTATCGCAACAGTCTCGAAGGTGGCCATATCCTTACCATTGAGGATCCAATCGAATTTGTTTTCAAGCATGACAAGTCAATAGTTTCTCAGCGCGAAGTCGGTATCGATACGCTCACCTACGAAAACGCGTTAAGAGAGGCGCTGCGTGAGGCACCGGAAGTGATCATGATTGGCGAAGCGCGTGATTCCGAAACTATGAAAGCGGCTATCGACTTCGCCGATACCGGTCATCTGTGCCTGACCACACTACACGCGGTGAATTCAAACCAGGCAATGGATAGAATGTTGAATATGTTTCCGACCGATATGCATAAGCAGCTGTTGATGGACCTGTCGTTAAATTTGAAGGCGATTATCTCGCAGCGGCTGGTCCCCGGTATGAAGGGCAAGCTCGCGTGCGCGGTCGAAGTGATGGTAAACACGCCTTACATCAAAGAGCTACTGCGCGAGGGTAATTTTAACCAGATTAAGGAAATCATGGAAAAAGGAGACACTGCCGGTATGCAGACTTTTGATCAGTCGCTCTTCGATTTGTACAAGTCCGACAAGATTTCGATAAAAAATGCACTAACCTATGCTGATTCAAGCACCAACCTTGAGTGGAAAATCAATTTTGGTGGTAGCCACAACAAAAAAAATACGGGTCCGGAAGATCTGACCCTGCCTTCAGAAGAGGCGTAGTCTCCAGCAATCCGGTCTATTTAATGCGGTAGCCAGTCGGCGGTCAAATTAATAAACCCTATAGTCTGGCTTCGCCCAGACCTGGCTCAAAAAACGATTTGTCCCGCCACCAGTGTTTGCGTAACACGACCACTAAAATCCCAGCCTTCAAAAGCGGTGTTTTTACCCCTGGAAGCAAAATTTTTGCCTTCGCAGTACCAGTGGGCGCCCGGATCGATAATGACAATGTCTGCCAGTTCTCCTATTGCAATTTGACCGGCCGGAAGTCCAAGTATACGGGCGGGATTAATACTCAGCCTGCCGATCACGCCAGGCATAGATAGAATTTTTTCCTCGACCAGGCGAATTGCCAGTGGTAACAAGGTGTCAAATGCACTGATGCCGGGTTCCGCCGACGGGAAAGGGCGTAACTTTGCATCGATTTCATGGGGTTGATGATCCGAGCAAATGCTATCGATTGTGCCATCGGCAACGCCGTCACGAAGTGCCTGTTTATCGTACTGGCTGCGCAGCGGCGGAATTGTCAGTTTGTTGGTATCGAATTCACCAATGTCGTGATCGGTTAGAAAAAGTTGATGCATCGCGCAATCTGCGGTGATCGGCAACCCGTTGTGCTTTGCTCGTCGAATCATGTCGACTGAGCGAGCGCATGACAACTGGCCAAAATGGGTTCTGGCCCCGGTCTGGGCAACAAGCTCAATATCCTTTGCCAGCGCGGCGGTTTCCGCGGCCTCGGGGATTGCCGGTAATCCGAGACGGGTGGATACAGAGCTTTCGTGCGCACAGCCATTGGCATACAAATCGCTATCGCGGGGCTGAATAATCACCAACATGTCCCCTCCAGCGGCATACTCCATCGCCCGACGCTGTACCAGATTATTGATAAAAGGGCGCCCGGCATTGCTGAACGCGATGGCACCGTTTGCTTTCAGGGTCGCCATATTGCTGAGATGTTCGCCCTCTAGTGCCTGCGTCAGGGCGCCGATGGTGTAGATATGGCATTGATTGCCAGCTTTCGCATTGCGGTGATCTATTAGATCAACAACGGCCGAGTTATCAATCACCGGCTGAGTATCCGGCGGTATACACAGGCTGGTTATTCCACATTTAACCGCTGCGCTGGTTTCCGAAGCAATATTTGCCTTATGGGTCTGACCCGGTTCCCTGAGTCGTGCCTGGCCGTCTACCAGACCCGGGATTACCCAATGTCCCTTCGCATCGATGGTTTGTTGCGGCTTGAATCCTGCAGGTGGTTTACCGAGACCAACCACCAGGCTGCCATCGATAAAAATGTCGGTTTTTGATTCGTTATTATTAACAGGGTCGATCAGAAGGCCATTTTTAATCAGGATCGTCATTCGTTGGCCTGTAATCCTGAACGACCAACGATCATTGACATGATGGCCATTCGCACCGAAATTCCAAAACCCACCTGCTGTAGAATAACCGACTGATTGCCATCCATGACACTAGATTCAATTTCGACACCTCGATTGGCAGGTCCGGGGTGCATCACGATCGCATCGGGACTGGCCCGGTCGAGCCGTTCCTGGGTTAATCCAAACTGGTTGAAATACTCTTTTTCACTGGGCAGCAATGCGCCGCTCATGCGCTCTTTTTGCAGGCGTAACATGATGACCACGTCAACATCCTGAAGCCCGCGTTCCAGATCATCGAATAACTGTACCCCCAGCGATTCTGTATCGACTGGCAATAGTGTCTTCGGGGCGATTACGCGCACCTCGGCAGTATTGAGAAGATTTAGCGCATGGATCTGCGAGCGAGCGACACGAGAATGCATAATATCGCCAACAATCGCAATTTTCAGACGTGTAAAATCCTGCTTATGGTGGCGAATCGTATACAGGTCGAGCATCGCCTGGGTCGGGTGTTCGTGCTGGCCGTCACCGGCGTTCAGAACGCTGACACCAGGCCGCACATGTTGTGCGAAGAAATGCGCGCTGCCACTGTCCTTATGTCGGATCACGAACATATCAATTTGCATCGCCTCTAAATTGTGGATGGTATCGAGCAGAGACTCTCCCTTGGTTGTCGCCGAGGTATCGACGTTCAGGCTCAGGATGTCCGCCGACAGTCGCTGCTCGGCGAGTTCGAAAGTTGAACGGGTGCGAGTGCTTGGCTCGAAGAACAGGTTGGCAACTGTTTTACCGCGCAGTATCGGTACTTTTTTAATCACCCGATCCGCCACCGAGGTGAAGGATTCGGCAGTATCGAGAATCTCGGTAATTATTTGCTGATCCAGACCCTCGATACTAAGAAAATGTTGCAGTTTGCCGTTTTCATCAAGCTGAAGGTTTTTAGCTGACATTGTCGGCATTTGACTTGATCGTCAGTTTCAGTGGTTGCGGGCCATCGAGTTTAATGTGATTACCTGGCTCGAGTTGAATAGTTTCGGCGACTATGTCTGCCTGGATGGGAATCTCGCGCTCGCCCCGATCAATCAGGATGACAAGGACTACTCGCTGGGGCCGGCCGTAATCGAATATTTCATTCATTGCCGCCCGAATAGTCCGGCCCGAATATAATACGTCATCTATGAGGATAACCGTTTTGCCATCGATATCGGTGGGAAGGCTCGAAGGTTTTACAGTTGGGTGTAAACCGATTTTGGTAAAGTCGTCCCGATAAAAAGTGATATTCAGCCGACCGAGATCGGTTTCCGGTGCAATGGCCTGATGAATCGCCTTGGCTACCCAGTAACCACCGGTTTCGATACCAATAATGACGGGTTGTTCAGCGGGGGGAAGATTCGATGGAAAATAGGGTTTCAGTGCCTGGGTCAGCTTTTCAATCAAAATTTCGACTGAGGGTAGTGCCACGTAAATTCCATGCATTAAACTCGGGGGGCTTTATAGCATAATTTTTATATTCATACAGTAGTTGGGGTGATTTATTTATCGCGGAATGTACCTGTACTTAATTTGGTGAAACATTTCGAACAGGAAAGTTTTTCGCACACCACTACTTTCCACACTTCGTAGATAATTAGGGAGTAAGTGCGCGAGTCACTTCCTTTGCCTGCCCAAAGGAAGTAACCAAGGAAAGGGCAGCCCCATCGTGTGGCCTTCGGCTACCTGGAAATGAACCGATTTAGGCAGGCACGCAGCCATTCGCTCCAAGCTCAGGGCTGCTCTACGGACGTCCTGTCCGTAGACCCACCAAAATAGATTCATTTCCAGCACACGATAAGGGCGGTTAAAAGAAACACCCGTCATTCCGGCCGCAGAGCCGGAATCTGGTGAACGCGAATCGTTGTAAGATTCCTGCTAAGTGGGCGGCATCCCGCCAGGAATGACAGCTTGTTTTTATGTTTTAATCCCCCCTTTTCAAGCCTGTAGAAAAATGGTGTTCAGATTGAGGTGAATTGGCAGGGATGCCAATTCAGGTTTACCCGTGCCTATGTCCAGGGATGGACGGTAGTAGAGCAATGCAGGAGCAATTGCCGAGGGAGCGCGTGTAAACCGACCTCAATATGGGCATTATTTTTCTGATGAAGGGCTTGTTCTGGGGGCGGCGGTTATTCCGGGCATCCTGCCCTCCACCCTTCGGGCCAGCTAAAGCTGTTCAAAATTGTTCCTGACAATTTTGTTTGGTTACTTTTCTCGCCGCAGAGAAAAGTAACTCGCGCACTTACTCGGTGTAAACTACGAAGCGATGAAAATGCTGGTGTGCGAAACCCATACAGTGCAAGCCAATCAGGCTTCGCCTTGTTGGTGCTGATACTCGCGTAGCCAGGTCTCCGTGATCAACACCGCCGACAGACTATCAATTTCCTGTTTTGTTTTGCGACTACCGCTGTCAATTGCGATGGTATAGGCCTCGCGTGTGGTCAACCTTTCGTCGATCAATTCGGTATCGATATGGAATCTACCGTGTAACTGGCGACTGAAACGGCTGGCCTTGTCGGTCATGTATTTCGTTTCAGAATAATCTGAGGTCGGTAGCCCGACGATTAGTTTCTGTGGTTTCCATTCGCTGATCAGCAGGGAAATGGCTTCCCAGTCAGGGGAATGCTTAAAGGATTTGATTGCGGTGAGCGGCCTGGCCTGGGCTGTCAGCGTCTGGCCGACCGCGATACCAATCCAGTTGGTACCGTAGTCAAAGCCGATAACGGTATCAATCGGGGCCTCAGGCATTCCCACTCACGGGCGATAGCATGCTGATATCGAATCCCAGGGTGTCGAAGGCCATTTGCCACTTGTCATCGGCATTCTTGTGAAACAGGAGCTCTGTGCCGGAAGCAGAAGTGAGCCACGAGTTTTGCTGTAGTTCCGATTCGAGTTGCCCCGGAGCCCAGCCGGAAAAGCCGAGTATTACCAGGTAATCGTCGGGTCCCTTGTTATCCGCAATCGCCTGCAGAATGTCCATCGAGCTAGTCAGGTGTATACCCGGAGACACTTCGACTGTTTTTTGCCAGTTATCGGTAGTGGTGTGTAACACAAATCCCTGCTCGAGTTGAACCGGCCCCCCGATGTAAACCGGTTGTTGCCTGACAGCCTCGTCGAGGCATTCAATATCGAGCTGGACAAAAATATCTTCCAGCGTTTGGCTGGTTTGATGATTGACGACCAACCCCATGCTGCCGTCCTTACTATGTTCGCAAATGTAAACCAGGCTGGAAGCAAACAGCGGGTCTTTGATCGCCGGGGTAGCGATCAGGCATTTATCGACTAAATTTGCTTTATCCTCTGTCATAGTATCGCCTCGAAAAAGAGTTATACCTTGCCTTTTGTGCTCAGTTGGTTGCTTTTAAAGTCCCAGGTTCTGATTATGACTAGCTGATCGGCACGTTGTTTCAATTCTTCAGAAAATGGTGCAAATGGCTCTGCCAGCCGAAGAATTCGCTTTGCCGCCTGGTCCAGCACGCTGCTACCCGACGATTGTGTAATTTTAACATCCAGTATTTCGCCTGCCGAATTAATTCTTACGCTTAAACGAAGCCGACCATCTATTTTTTTGATCCTGGCTTCATTTGGATAATTCAAATTTCCGGTTCGTTCTATTTTTTTTACCCAGTTCGCCAGATAGCTCGCTTCCACCGCTTTTTTAGTTGATGCGGTGAGAGTGATTGACCTCGGTCGTTTGGCATAATTTATCGTCATTTGCCTGATTTCAGCCTGTAAGTTTGCTATCAGGCTTTGTCGTCTTTCGACCTCGCTAGGTTGTTGTGAACTGGTTTGTTTTTTTCGAACCTGCTTGTGTTTGTCAACGAGGTATTGCGATTCGGCCTCGGTGATGAAATATATCCTGTTGATTGCGAGCTGGTTTTTATTTCGTTCAGACTGTGCCTGACTGGCATAGCCCTGCTGATCCAGTGGCGTATTTGCCGAGGCTGGTGCGCTGGGGCGGGCTTTGTCCTCGGCATTGCCACCTCCGGCCTGATCAACCTGTGCTAGAAAGTCCGGGTTTTCCGCCTTTTCCAGGCTGCGAGAGTTGGCCAAAATGACTTCCAGACTAGGTAGAGCGTCAGAACCTGGTTTTTTACTGACGCTAAAACCTACACCCAACACCACTATCGCGTGCACAGTCAGCGCAACAAATAGCGTAAATCCCAGCCGGTCACTGGCGCCGATTCGAGGTGTTCTAGTTTGTGAGCCATACTGAGCCATAAGTTGTCACCGCCTTCGTGCAATACGCGGACTAGTTGTTATTTTGCCAACATTGGGCAAGCATCACCAGCCATTTACGACCTCGGAGGTCGGTTTTCTACTCAACGACAGTAACTACCAGGTCGGCCGCCAGTTCAATTTTTTGCGCCAGCGAAGCGGAAATCGTAATTCTCTGTTGCTCATCAATGATCATGAAATCTTTTATGCCCAGTGAACCAGCCAGAGCGCGATGATCCATTAGACCGTCAATCATCAGCGTCGTAGCAGCGACATCGGCCAGTACTGGATCCGAGGTCAGTACCGTGGCCGAGCTAATCTGATCTGATGGTTCACCACTGCGTGGATCGATAATATGGTGTACCAGTTTGCCGCCCTTGCGATAAAAGCGCTGATAGTTACCCGAGGTGAATAAAGACTGCTTACCCAGCAAACCGATGCTGGCGATAGCGCCCGGCTGATAAGGATTTTGCACACCGATTTGCCAGGCCTTACCAAACTTATTTCCCGAAGTAACGATATCGCCACCAGCATTGATTAAATAGTGCTCAAACCCCTGCCGATCCAGTTGAACGGCGATCAGGCCGATTGCATATCCCTTTGCGATCCCGCCGAAATCCAGTTGCAAATGTGGGTTACGACTTGATGCCTGCCGATCCTGAATAATTAGATCATCCATTGTTGGCAAATCTTGTTGAATGGTTTTAATCAATGCCTGGTCGGGGTCCGGTTGCCCATGAAACCCATAACCAGCAATCAGTTTCCCCAGTGCCGGATTGAATAACTGTTTTGAGCTGAGATAATACCGCTGGCTCAGGCTTATCAATTCTAGCAGCGATGCCGGTATCGCAACCGAAGCTGAACTGCCCAGGGCTTGATTGAAACGGCTTAAATCGCTGTCTTCCCAGGCATGCCAGCTTTGCCGATAGGCTGACAGCTGTTGCTCGATCTCGATCAGGGCTTGCTCAGATTTAGCCAGGTCGTGATGTATCAGGCTAACATCGATAACGGTGCCGAATTGCAATAGGCGTTGTTCGACCAGCTGTGGTTGCTGTTCGCAGCCAACCAGCAGAATAACCCCGCAAAGGAATTTAATTAGTTTGCAATTAGCTGATCGATACAATTGAACAGATCTGCACTGATGTTCAAACCGAATTCCTGGTCGAGCTCGCGTATACAGGTAGGGCTGGTGACGTTTATTTCGGTGATATAATCACCGATCACGTCGATACCGACAAAACCAGCCCCTTGTCGCGCAGCGACGGACCAATTTGCTCGCACAGCCAGTGATCGCGGGCGTTCAACTTTTGACCCTGTGTACTGGCGCCGGCGGCTATATTTCCACGATTTTCTCCAGCGGCAGGCAGGCGAGCGAGTGCGTAGGGCACCGCTTCACCATTGATTAACAAAATACGCCTGTCGCCTTTACTGATTTCGGGTATGTAGCGCTGTGCCATTGTTTGCGAGGTTCCGAACCGGGTGACCGTCTCGAGGATGACATTGGTGTTTTTGTCGCCTGCCTGCACCCGAAATATAGATTGCCCGCCCATGCCATCCAGTGGTTTGATGATAACGTCCTGATATTGATCAATAAATTCGATCAGGCGTTGTGGATTCCTGCTAACGCGGGATTCGACGCAGCACTGCGGAAAATACCGGGTGTAGAGCTTTTCGTTACAGTCTCGAAGGCTGGCGGCCTTGTTGATAACCAGCGTTCCATTTTCCTCGGCCTGTTCGAGTAAATAAGTGCAGTAGATATATTCGAGATCAAACGGGGGGTCTTTACGCATCAAAATGACATCGAGCTCATCGAGGCGACAAACCCCCGAATCACGGGTCTTAAACCAATCCTGGTCGTCGTCTTTCAGCTGTAATAACTGGTAGTTCGCATAGCTGAAATTATTATCCATGTACAGATCGTTAATCGTCATGTAATAAATTTCCCAGCCACGATGCTGCGCTTCCAGCAGCATCGCAAAACTCGAATCTTTCCAGGGTTTGATGGACTCGATCGGGTCCATCACGATACCTAGTTTTTGACTGGTTGCCATTGCCTGGTTCTGTCGATAGGTTTTGCGCGCATGATTTCTATTATCCGAGTGATGCAAAGCAGCAATTTTACCGAATTTTGAAATATTCGCACTCCTAAATTGCGAATCAACTTGCCTTTCTACAAGCTTCGAACTTGTGAGTAATACCGGGGCAACAGCCAGGAACCAGTAATCTTAGATTGCAAAAAGGGAGTTTCGGGGGGCGGCCTTTGATGAGCCCCTGAGAAGTTAGAAATTACATCAGTTAGTCCAATTAAATCACTGGTTATAGATGAAATCCCTACTATAATCTTTTGAGTAATAAGTTGGTTCAGACCGACCAGTAACTCTTCCGGGGGAGTTGTGAACGACCAGACTCAAGAATCAGATAATGCGCAGGATCAAGGGACCTTGAATGTCAAGGTCATGGTTATCGACGATAGTAAAACAATTCGCAAAAGCGCAGAAACCCTACTCAAAAAAGCGGGCTGTGAAGTCGTAACTGCGGTCGATGGCTTCGAAGCCCTGGCGAAGATAACCGTGCACAAGCCGGATATCATATTCGTCGATATTATGATGCCCCGCCTGGATGGTTATCAGACCTGCGCCCTGATTAAGAACAATCAAAATTTTAAGGCGACACCGGTCATTATGTTATCCAGCAAAGACAGTATATTTGATCGTGCGCGTGGTCGCATTGTCGGTTCCGAAAAATATTTAACCAAGCCATTTTCCAGGGAAGATTTAATCAGTGCGATTACAACCCATGTGGGTCACGCATAGCCAGTAAAACAAGCAACAAATAGTGAAAGAGGTAAAACCAGTATGACGCATATCCTGATAATTGACGACTCACCTACGGAACTTCATGTTTTCAGGACGATGCTGGAAAAAAACCAGTGCCAGGTGTCGGTTGCGAGCGATGGCGATTCGGGTATCGAAAAGGCTCTCGAAGTAAAGCCGGACTGTATATTAATGGACGTTGTAATGCCGGGTAAAAACGGTTTTCAGGCGACTCGTGACCTCAGTCGGAATCCAGAAACTTCGTCCATTCCCGTTATTATAGTGACCACAAAAAATCAGGAGACCGATAAAATTTGGGCGATGCGGCAGGGAGCCAAGGATTATATCGTCAAGCCAACTAACGAAAAGGACCTGATGGCAAGAATCAACAGTGTGTTGGACCATTAACCATGCCAGTTACTTCCCCTTTCGATTTACTACAGGCACTGGATTCGCGCTGCTGTAAAAATTCTAGCGGTATACCCACTGGTAAGGCCGTTGTCGATGACTGGGTTGGTATCGGATTTAAGATTAACGACATTCCACTTCTGGCAAAAATGGACGAAATCGATGAAATTTCTCCATTACCGCAAACGATTCGGGTGCCAGGGGTTAAATCCTGGGTTAGGGGCCTGGCAAATATTCGTGGCTCATTGATGCCTGTGCTCGATATGCAGGCATTTCTGTTTGGTAGTGCAACCAGTGTGCATAAAAACAGTCGCGTATTAATTATAAATCAGATGGGCCTGAGCGCTGGCTTACTGGTCGAAGAAGTATATGGCATGAGACGATTCAAACCGGAAGAGCTCGGTGATGAAACAGACCCCGAACTCGGTTCGATCGGGGACTACCTGATAGGGAATTTTGTCGATCGGGTACAGCGATGGAATGTGTTCAGCGTGGATAAGCTGGTAAAAACGGACCAGTTTGTACGCGTGGTATGACTAGATGTTAACCAGTAATTTAAAAATGGAGGCCCAATGGCTCTGTTCGATAAACTAAGACAAGCCTCGCCCGCAAGCGGGAAGAGCGTGGCGCCCGGTTCAGTCGAAACCGACAAAAAACTTGATGCCAGAATTGTCATTACCGGTGTCTGCGTGATCGTCTCAATCGCGCTTGTTTCTGTATTTATCTTGCAGGACAGGAAACATCACATGCAGAGCATGGCCTATACCGGTCTTGCTACTGAACAGAAGGTAATTTCACAGAAAATAGCAGTCCACGCACTGGCTGCCGGTACCGGGGACATGAAGGTTTTCGATAAGCTGGCAGACGATCAGAAGCAATACGCCAAAACCCTGATGGCACTGAAAAATGGAAATAAAATGATGGGGTTGCCGCCCTTGCCCGAAGAGTTTTCAGACAGGCATTCAGCGATAAAAAAGATCTGGCGGGGCTATGATAAAAATATCAATACTATCGTTGCGGCAAAGCCAACGATCGAAGCGGTCAACCAATATGTAACACAGATCAATGAATCCCTGCCGGAGTTAATATCACTGTCCAACAAGATAGTAAAAGGTTTAATTAAGAACGGGGTACCGCGCCGAAACGTAGCATTGGCGTCAAGTCAACTGACACTGATTCGTGGCATGGAGAATAGCCTTAACCTGGTGCTCAACAATGGCGAAGTGGTGATCGCAGCGGCTGATCAATTTTCCAGGGACGCGAAACAGGTTGAGAAACAACTTCTCGGCATGTTGAAGGGCAGTAAGTCGCTCGGCATAACCAAGTTTAAGGATGTCACCGTTATCGCTAACCTGGTCAAATTTGCTGATCTCTTTTCTATTGTTAAAAAGAATGCCGCGAAAATACAGAAACATGCGAGTGAACTATTCAAGGTGCATGAAGCGGCATTGCAGATTAAGCAGCAAAGCCCGAAATTGTTAAAAGCCTCTAATATGCTGGCTATGAAAATTATGCCAACGATGAACGCCAGGGGACTGTCAACCTATATAGGCATCGGTTTCGTAGTACTGTTTCTGGCTACGATGATGATTTTATCATTTGCGTTGATACGTAGTTCCCGCGCTCGCCTGGTTAAATCCCAGGATCAGAATGAGCAAAATCAGCGAGCTATCTTACGTCTGCTCGATGAAATGAGCAATCTGGCGGACGGAGACCTGACAAGTCATACCACCGTGTCCGAAGATATTACCGGCGCTATTGCAGACTCTGTTAACTATTCTATCGATGCCTTGCGCGACCTGGTAGCCACGATTAATAAAACCGCCCTGCAGGTAGGCGGCGCGGTCGGTAAAACCCAGAGCTCTACAGGCCAACTGGAAGAGGCGAGTATTACCCAGGCCAGGGAGATAACCTCAGCCAGCGCGGCGATCTCCACAATTTCCCTGGCGATGTCGGATATATCGGATAAGGCAAATGACTCAGCCGAGGTTGCGCGCAAATCGGTAGGTATCGCCCACAATGGAGGAGAAACCGTTCGTCAGACTATTGCCGGTATGGAAACTATTCGAGAACAGATTCAGGAGACTTCCAAGCGCATCAAGCGACTGGGTGAAAGCTCGCAGGAAATTGGTGATATCGTCAATCTAATTACCGAGATATCAGACCAGACTAACATTCTCGCGTTGAACGCCGCTATTCAGGCTTCCATGGCAGGAGAAGCTGGTCGCGGATTTGCAGTTGTTGCTGACGAGGTGCAACGACTCGCTGAACGCACCGGTAATGCTACCAAGCAGATAGAGGCGCTGGTTAAAACTATTCAAACGGATACCAACGAAGCAGCCGTGTCGATGGAGCAAAGTACCGCTAACGTCGTCAAGGGTGCCAAGTTAACCGAAAATGCGGGTAGCGCACTGGATAAAATTGAGCAGGTTTCGATGAATTTAGCACAACGTATTCTCGAAATTGCCGATTCGACTAAAGAGCAGGCATCAGAGGGTGTAAAAATCACCCAGTCGATGGATGTGATTCAGCAAATTACCCTCAAAACTTCAGAGGGTTCGGGGCAGGCCTCGGATTCTGTTGGTGAGCTCTCGAGCATGGTTGATGCAATGCGTAAATCGGTTGCGGGCTTCAAACTGCCAGGCATGGAAGATGATAGCCTGGACACAGCCGATGATCCGGAAACAACCGGTAGTCCAGGCAATCCGTTTTTAGGTCAGGAAGAGACTGCTGCCTAGGCTCTATAGATGAGTTCGCAACAGACATCGATCAAGTATAATGCCCTGGGTTGGGTTAAAAAATCCATAGACGACCATCTGTCGGAGATTACAACTGATCTAAAATTATTCACTGAAGAAGGCGGTGAAGGGTTGCTGGCGGCTGTCAAGGAACGACTCGAGGTGATTCGGGGCGTATTGGAGATGGTCGAGCAATATGGCGCAGCTCTGTTGACCGAAGAAATGGTGTCATTAACCGATTTTATTATTCAAAACATAAAAGAGCGAAGTGACCAGACGCTAGATATATTGTTACGTGCGGTATTACAATTGCCCGATTACCTGGAGCATATACAATCGGGGCACCGGGATATCCCGATCGTAATTTTACCGTTGCTGAATGATATTCGTTCGGTGAAAAACGAGGACCTGTTTTCTGAAAAACTGCTCTTTTTACCGGATCTTTCGATGCATGCTGAAAGTTCGGTGGCCGCAACAATCGATGAAGCTGGTAACCAGGCATCGAAGCTACTGGCAAAAAAGTTACGCCCTGTTTATCAATATGCCCTGCTCAAGATAATCAAGGACGAGGCAATTGAAGATAATCTAAAACGACTGGAAAAAGTTTGCGAAACTCTTGAAGAAAAGTCCTGTTCAGAACAGGTTGCTCGAATATGGTGGGTCATTGGTGCATTGATCGAATCAGTATCAAGCCAGCAACTGGAGCCTGGCGTATCGATTAAAAATTTACTGGGCAAAGTGGACGCCCTGTTCCGTGTGATCCTGATCATTGGCGAACGCGGGTTATTGAAGCGGCAGCCGGTAGATCTGATCAAGAACTTTCTTTATTACATTGCGCAACCGGAGTGTGACGGACCTAAATCCCAGGCGATCAAGACCGCCTATCGCCTGGAGGAATTTTTGCCTAGTGAAGAGAGTCGAAGTGAGGTGCTCGACAATATCGCCGGACCTAATCAGGAGCTGTTAAAAACAGTAGCCGAGGCGATGAAAACTGAAATTGAGTCGGTCAAATCAACCCTCGAAGTCTATGTCAACAGTGATCCACCCAATATCGAATTACTCAAGGATATTCCCCAGGAACTGCATACCATATCAGATACGCTGGCGATGCTTGGCCTGGGTCAACAGCGGCAACTGATTGAATCGCAAATTATCTCCGTGAAGGAAATTTTAGAGGGCGGGCAGCAGGACATACAGGATAAATTGTTGTCGATGGCGGCCGAATTGATACAGGTTGAACATGCACTCGACCTGATGCAAACGCGACAGTCTGGCGAAAGTGAACAGGCCGAAGCTGACGTATCAAAAGACTTCGAACTGGCAAACATGCTTAGCGCCGTAGTGACAGCGGCGCTCGATGGTATTCAGAAAACCAAGAGTGCGATCCTGGATTTCATAGCGGACCCAACGCGAAGCGAAAATATAGATTTGTGCGTTAGCTTGTTGGAGGAGACCAGGGGTGGGCTGCTGTTACTTGAGAAACAGCGCTCAGTAGAGGTGGTTGATGGTCTAATTGAGTACTTGAAGGCGCATGATATTGTGGAATTTATGGATGTCAATCGCCTCGACGCATTATCGCAGGTGGTAGTCAGCATCGAATATTACCTGGAGGCGCTGGGCGAGCGACAACCTGAAGCGGATAAAATACTCGATTTTGCCGATGCACAAATTCAAAGCGTGCTCTCAAATGCGATCACACCCGATGAAGCAGAGGAACTGGTAATTCTGGACCAGGACGATACCTCCGAAAACGCACTACCGATCGAAAATGAAATTTTAGAGACAGCCGATATTGACGAAAATATTGAAATTGTTGATGTCACTGATGCGGGCGCTACGGAAACTTCTGGAGATTCTGTGGACGCTCCTGTCGAAGACTATACACCTACAATCGCTATAAAAATTTCTGATATTGAGGTTGAACCCGGTGGTACAAGGATAGAATTATCCGGGCCAAATGCCGCCGAGGACGAGGCTCTGCTTATCAATGACACCAGTGAAGATCTGGAAAGTTTAGAGACCGCGATTATTGAATCGATCCAGGTTGAAACTGAGAATTCCGAAATAGACCAGGGAGATATCTCGCCCGGTGAAAATATTCACGGCAACGAGTCCTTAAAGGTAATACCAGTCGATGAGGAAGCCGAGGTCCTGGTTCCTGGTAGTGATCCCGATATTCTGGAAATTTATCTGGAAGAGGCCGAAGAAGAGGCAATCAATGTCGATCGTTTACATCAGGACTGGCTATTGCATGCAGAAGATGAAAATGCGATTAAGAATATCCGTCGCGCTTTCCATACCATTAAAGGGAGTGGTCGTCTGGTTGGTGCGTTAAAGATCGCCGAGTTTGCTTCGGATTTTGAGCAGCTGATGAATCGTATCATTGAAAAATCAATTTTACCCAGAGATGAAATTATCGATGCCGTAGGTCAGGCTGTGATCGCGTTAAAGGAATTGGTTGTCGAACTCAAAACCGAGCAGAAACCGACCATAGATATTCCCCATCTGCGTGGTTTGGCGAGGAATCTCGCTGAGTTCAAAGCCGAGCAGGTAATGATTCAGCATACCGGAGAACTCGCAACAGTTACCGAATCTGCTGATGAACGAATCAGTGATGAATACGACGACGGAATCGATCTGGAGGTGACTGCTTTCGATCGACAGCTGCTGCCGATGGAGACTCCTGCCGATCCTGATATAGACACTGGTGAAGGGTTAATCGATCAGGATGAAGACGAAGTATCGATATCAGGGGAGGATCCCCCCGACCCTTTAGTCCTGGCGACAGAGGACCCAATACCCGTGACAGGGGTAGAGGAGGGTGTGCCTGACAGCAAACCGGCAGGCTCGCCAACCTACCTGGCTTTCGATGCGGAGCTATTGTCGATCTACCAGCAAGAGGTAGAAGCGAATCTAAGTGTAATAAATGCCGGGCTAGATTCTTGCAAAAAATCTAAAGAACTGATCCCTAGCGAAGAATTTTATCGTGCATTGCATACCATACACGGTGCGTCGCGAACCGCGGATATCGAAAGCATTGGTGAATTAGCAGGCCTGATGGAAAAACCAATGAAGGCCGCACTTTCTCAATCCCTGGTGCTGGATCATGAAATCATGGCACTTTACCGCCAGGGCTATCAAACGCTCAAGTCTATGACTGAAGAACTAGTCAAAACCGGTCAATTGCCTCCGATACCCGAAGAATTGAAATCCAGCCTGATCGCATTGGGCGATGATCTCAAGAATCACACCCAGGAAATCCCTGATGATGCCGATCAACCCTCGGCTGAGTTTATCGACACCCTGACTAAGTTGGAAGATTTATCGGAGGATGAACAGGATAATGAACTGTTGACGATTTTCGTCGATGAAGCCAAAGAATTACTTGAAATGAGCGATCACACCCTGCACGACTGGATAGAGCAAAAGCCCGGGGATGATGGTCAGCACGACTATAGCCTGGTGATGGAATTACAGCGTTACCTGCATACCCTGAAAGGTGGCGCAAAAATGGCCGAGTTAGATCAGATTGGTAATCTGAGCCATGAACTTGAATCAATATTCATCCAGGTAATCGACGACCGCTTAGAGAAAAATGACAAATTGGCCGAGCTGTTGCGTGACAGTTTTGACCTGCTGCACAAACAGGTGCAACAGGCCAGCGAAAACCAGCCACTGAGTGATTCGGCGGACCAGATTCAATTACTGAAGACAATGCGATCTGGTGGCGATAAGAGCCAGGCTGTGCAAAAGAGTGATCCAGCCCCGAGCTCAGATCGCCGACAGGGCAGCCAGGACAAACGGGACAGGCGTTCGGCGTCGCGTGTTGAAGATAACGATATAGACCAGGCCCAGGAAGTCATTAAAGTACGTTCCGAATTGCTCGACAACCTGGTCAACTCCGCTGGTGAGGTCAGTATTTATCGCGCCCGTATGGAACAACAGGTGTCGGGGCTGGGTTCGTATCTTGGCGAACTGGGTCAGACTATCAACCGACTCAAAAATCAGTTGCGTAGTCTGGAGGCTGAAACTGATGCGCAAATCCACTTTAGTCATCGCGTTAATACCGAGGATTCTGGAGACTTTGATCCTCTGGAGATGGATCGCTATACCTTGATCCAGGAACTTTCCAAATCTCTCAGTGAGAGCGTCAATGATCTCGCGAGCTTACAGGGGGTGCTAGGGGATCAGGTGAAAGATTCTGAAACCCTGCTATTACAGCAATCGCGAGTCAACACCGAGTTACAGGATGGATTGATCAAAAGTCGAATGGTCCGGTTCACCGGTCTATTGTCCAGGCTTCGTCGGTTAGTACGCCAGAGTAGTCAGGAATTAGGCAAAAAAGCCGAACTGGTAATTACCGGTGCGGAGAATGA
>Ga0164320_10000043_pt1 | contig 30905 bp, 29 predicted proteins | sample GuaBasSediGuay11_FD_113736 | JGI IMG/M metagenome (GOLD analysis project Ga0164320, IMG submission 113736) | Subseafloor sediment microbial communities from Guaymas Basin, Gulf of California, Mexico - Guay11, Core 4567-28, 0-3 cm | ecosystem: Environmental > Aquatic > Marine > Hydrothermal...
AGTAATACTTAATTACAGGGAAGCTATTAAGCGAGAAGGAAAGAAAGATAATGTTGTCATTATTGATGGTCAAAGGAATATAAATGAAATATTTGATGAAGTTTGGGAAATAACATCCAAACTTTTAGAATTTAAATCTGATGATAAAAAACCCATCAAAAGAAATAAATCACATAGTTGAATAGAACAAATATGTATCAAAAACCAAATATTATACAGTGAAATCAAATTGATACAAAAGTCAAATAACATTTATTAACATTGCCCAAATTCCGTTGTGTCTATTGTAATTATCTCAAAGTTAATTTTGTAAAGCAAACACCGTCAAATCTCTTAAACTGTTAAGTCAGAGAATTTAAAACCCGTCAAACTTAAGCGATTTGTTATTTGTTTTGTTTGTTGTTTTTGCTTAAAACAAGTAAATCCATTTTTGGAACAGACAATTTTATTTACTATATTAGTCAAAAGGCAAATTAATTAAATAAAATCATAAAAAAATGGTTTTAATTCCTTTACAATCAACTATAAATAGAGCATTAAGTGTTTTATTTATAGGGCTTTTCGTGTTTTCACAAACGCTGTATAGTCAAGATAAAAATGAGAATTTAGTACGTTTTGATGAAAACTGGGCAGAATTCGATGTTTACGAAGGAGGTTTAAAAGGAGTTCGGATTCATACCAAATTTACCGTTTATAACTTAAAAGGTATCAATAGTCAACTTGCTATTGCCGTTGAATATGAAACGGGTGAAAAGATTTATGGCATCAATAGTGATTTTAAGAGTACTAATGGGCAACTGACAATTTATAAGAAACTAAACCTTGATTATGATTCGTCGTTTTTTAAAGACGTTTCCCTTTTTTTACCTTATCAAGAATTGAATTTAGGTTATGGAAAGCACGATTTACGGTTTCACGTGGATTTGCTGTATGGAGATAACAATAATATCCATTTGAGTTATTACAATTGGTATTATACTAAATAAATTACCTTTTTAAGCACGCTGAATATATGCCACAATTGTCAGGCTAATTTATGTATTTTTGGATTTTAACAGTATAATCCAACTAAACAAGCATAACGAGAAATCTCTAAAGACAAAGTGAGACAAGATAGGGCACAATATTCTGAAAAGGATAATGATTAATGGTAAGTGTTAACAGCAAGAGTTTTTCTTACATTTTCGTATCTTATACTTTGCAAAAAAATCTAAACCGAATTTTCTGCACAAACCATTTAGATGGCGTTGTAGGTAATTTAAAAATAAATACAAGATTTAATTAATTTAATAACTAACGACATGAAAACAAGATTTTTAACTCTGGCCATCGTATTTCTTTCTGGAATTTTAAGTTGTGCTGATTCAAACACTAACCTAACAAAACAAAACAAAGAAATTGTAAAAAAATCTTTTGAAGTTGTAGCGAATGGCGATTATGAAGGAATGAATAATTATATAGCTGAAGATTATGTTCGTCATTGTCAGGCTACACCAGAATTGACAATTGAATCATTAGATGCTTTTAAAGAATTTATTAGAAAGGATAGAAAGTCTATTCCTGATCAAAAATTAGAAGTGAAAATGTTAGTTGCTGAAGGTGATATGGTAGCATTTTGGGGAACATATACGGGAACACAAACAGGTCAAATGGGGCCTTTTTTCCCAACAGGAAAATCTGCAGAACTTGATTTTTCGGGAGTACACAGATTGGAAAATGGTAAAGTAGTTGAAACTTGGGTTACCTGGGACAACATAACGATACTTAGCCAACTAGGACATTTCCCCCTCGTACCTAATAAAACCGAAAACAAATAAACTACCTACATCAACGTTAAACTAAACATTCAAAATCACTCAACTTTAAAATCAAAATGGGTTTCTGGAAATGGTTCGTTTTGTAATGTAAAATGCCACCATTCTTTTGGGTAATTTATAAAGCCATGTTTAATCATAATCTTTTGTAATAATAATCTATTCGCTTTCTGCGCTTCAGAAATACCCTCATAATCAACCCAAGAGGTTTCTCCAAAAAAATCGTAAGCGCTTCCCATATCTAATTCTTCATTTGTAATATTATCTATAATCGTTATATCTAAAGTACTCCCTCTACTATGCCCTGATCGTGAAGCTATATATTCTTCCTTAAATAGATTCTCCTTTTTCACATTAGGATAAAATTGTTGTTTATTAATGGTATCGTTTAAAACTTTAGCCCAACGCATAAAATGGTTTACAGCACGTTGTGGTCTATAAGCGTCATAAACTTTAAGGCAAAATCCGTAAGTTTTTAATTCGTCTTGTGCTTTCTTTAAAGCAACAGCAGCTTCTTTTGTTAAAATTAGCTTATTAGATATATAACCTTCAATTGGTTTTCCAACAAAGTTGTTTGTGGAAATGTATCGTAGCTCTACTTTAATGTTTGGGATAACTTCTTCTACATAAACAAAGCCTTTTGGTAATTGAGCAAAAGCAATAGTACTGATCACTACAAATAAAAAAGAAAACTTAAATTTCATTATAAAATCTTTATTGGCAATTTAATAAAATTATACTCTATTAAACCAAAATTGTATTTAAGAATTTTTACAACATAGAGTAAGCGAAAAAGTATAAAAAACAAAAAACCGAGATCCCTCAATCTCGGTTTTTCTTATTTGCTTTTTTTATTACGTAGTTCGATTTAGGGTCTCTAATACCAACAACATAATGCAAATATTAATTAATTAATCCATTGAACTAAAAACTAAATTTTAGTACACACCAAATGTAAAATTAAATTCAAGCTCATCGACAATAAACCATATTTATTCGATGAAATGCACTTTTTTTTAACATTTATAGATTAAAAGAACACTATTATCGATGAAATGCACAATGTGGTATTTTATAAAATTATAATTAGATTATACAAAAAAAGCATCTTCCTAAACTAGGAGCGATGCTTTTTTACTAACCAACCAAAATGTAATTATTTTTTTTGAATAATTAATGTAAATAACTACACTTAAAATTTGGAAATACTATGCCACGTTATTTGAGTTTATGCTTAAAAGTTTCCTAAAATTTTATAAAAACTTAATCACTTGTAATTTATTCTACTATTTTTGTAAAGCATTAACCAATTTAAATTGAAAAAATTACTCTCTCTCTTCTTCCTGTTTTTAATCACTATAGGATTTTCTCAAACTACATCAAAAAGTGTACACGTCAAATACATTGATGAACCCATAACAGTAGATGCTGTTTTAGATGAAGCTGTATGGAGCAAAGCTCAGCCAGCTACCAATTTTTGGCAAATTTTCCCTACAGACTCTTTACAGGCTAAACAACAAGCAGAAATTAAAATGCTTTTTGACGACAATAATCTGTATATAGGAATAAAAGTTAACTCTTCCGGAAACGAATTTATTATTCCATCATTACGTCGTGATTTTAGAGCCTTTGGTAATGATAATGTTACACTAATGTTTGACACCTTTAACGATGGCACTAATGCATTTATTTTTGGCTCTAATCCTTATGGTATAAAGCGAGAAATGCTACTTTCTGGTGGTGGTACAGATGTTAGAGGGTTTAATATGGCTTGGGATAGCAAATGGTTATGTGAAGCTAAAATTCATAAGGACTACTACATTTTAGAATGGTCTATTCCGTTATCGGCTTTTAAATATCGTGAAGGAGAAACCAAATGGCGTTTTAATAGTTACCATTTCGACACTAAAGATAATGAACGTAATACTTGGATGAATATTCCTCAGAATCAAAATATTTTTAATCTTGCTTTTATGGGAGATATGATTTTTGAGAAACCACTGGGTGGATCAAAATCTCCGATCTCAATCATTCCTTATGTAAATACATTAGTTGGAAAAGATTACGAAACAGATGAATCTTCTTCTGATTTTAAATTGGGTGGTGACGCAAAATTTACAATTGGGAATAGTATGAATTTAGATATTACATTAAATCCCGATTTTTCTCAAGTTGAAGTTGACCAACAAGTAACTAACTTGACACGTTTTGAAGTTTCTTTACCAGAGCGTCGCCAATTTTTTATTGAGAATAGTGATTTATTTGCTGACTTTGGTGATAGAAGAGATGCAAATCCTTTCTTTTCGAGACGTATAGGAATTGCAAATGATGCTGATGACAATAGTATAGAAAACGATATTATTGCTGGTGTTAGGTTAAGTGGAAAGCTAAATAATAATCTACGCATTGGAATTTTAAATATGCAAACAACTGAAGATGTAGCTAACGAAATACCTACTACTAATAATGCCGTTTTAACTGTTCAACAAAAATTATTTAGTCGTTCTAATTTAAGTCTAATGTTTATTAATAAACAAGCTACTAAAGATTACGATTTTCTTGCAACAGAAAATAAATATAATCGCGTTTTAGGGTTAGATTATAGACTAGCCTCAAAAGACAACACATGGACAGGAAGATATTATTTTCATAAATCATTTTCTCCTAACGTAAAAAGCCAAGATATTTCTACTGGAGCAGCAACTGAATATAATAGTAGAAATTACAATGTCAGGTTGAGTGGTTTATTTATTGGTGATAATTTCAGATCTGATTTAGGTTTTATAAGACGAACTGATGTTTTTAAAATAAACCCACAATTTGAACGAAATTTTTGGCCAAAAAAAGGACGTATCCAAAAACACAGCTTAGCTATTATTCCTATATTTATATGGAAACCTGAACTGGGTTTTGAAAATTCAGATTATACCATTATAAGCAGATGGGAAGCAGATTTTAATAATACTTCTAATCTTGAGGTCGAGATGTTTAACAGGTTTACACATCTTTATGAAGAGTTTGACCCTACAGACACAGATGATGCAATACCACTTCCAATTGGTGATTATTATTATACCAGCTATAGTGTTGAGTATACCTCCAACAGAAGAAATACTATTTTTTATAGTTTAAGCCCTTCAATAGGTAAATTTTTTAATGGAGAAAAATACTCGATGAGAGCAGATTTAAATTTGCGTTTACAGCCTTATTTTACAACTTCAATACAACTAAATTACGATAAGATTAATTTACCTGACCCTTATCCTAATGCTGATATTTTCTTAATTGGGTCAAGAGTAGATGTTACTTTTAATGAAAAATTATTTTGGGCTACTTTTATACAATATAGCAGTCAGCGAGACAATTTTAGTGTCAATACAAGATTGCAATGGCGTTTTGCACCATTATCAGATTTATTTATAGTTTATAACGATAATTATTTTACCGATAATGTTTTTGCACCAAGAGTACGCTCGTTTAATGTTAAATTAACCTATTGGCTTAATATTTAAAAATGGAAAACACACCTATTTTTACTAACGACACGATTGTATTTGGTCTTTTAATGCTAGCATTAGGATTTATTTTTTATACTGAATCTATAAAAACAGGATTTTGGTCTAAATTCTACAAAATAGTTCCAGGTTTATTTATGGCTTATATGGTTCCAGCACTATTTACAACCATGGGACTGATTGCTCCAGAATGGGAAACTATTGATACTTCTGGCAATGTAGTTGAGCATAGTACGAATTTATATTACGTGTCAAGTCGTTATTTGTTACCAGCAGCTTTAGTTTTAATGACTTTGAGTATCGATTTAAAAGCCGTATTTAATTTAGGTTGGAGAGCTTTGATTATGTTTTTTACGGGAACACTAGGCATAGTTATTGGAGGTCCAATTGCCATATTATTGATTTCTATGGTTTCTCCAGAAACTGTTGGAGGTGTTGGTCCAGATGCTGTATGGAGAGGCCTATCTACACTTGCAGGAAGCTGGATTGGTGGTGGCGCAAACCAAACAGCCATGCTAGAAATTTATGGATATAATCAAAAATTATATGGAGGAATGGTATTTGTAGATATTGTTATTGCCAATATTTGGATGGCTTTATTACTGATAGGAATTGGGAAACGAAAACGCATTAATAAATGGCTTGGCGCAGATACATCTTCAATCGAAGCATTAAAAGAAAAAGTATCAGCCTTTACAAATAAAATAAAACGAAATCCTTCGTTAACCGATTTAATGATAATTGCAGCTATTTCATTTGGTACTGTTAGCATTGCGCATTTATGCTCTAACTTTTTAGCCCCTTTCTTTGATGGTGTTGTTGCCAATATTGAATCTTCAACAACCAGAAATATATTCACATTCTTAGGTTCTAAATTCTTTTGGATGATAAGTATAGCAACCATAATCGCCATACTACTATCATTTACAAAAGCTAAAAATTATGAAGGCGCTGGAGCCAGTAAATTTGGTAGTGTATTTATTTATATCCTTGTTGCGTCAATTGGGATGAAAATGGATCTAACTCTAATATTTGATAATGCTGGATTAATAGTAATAGGTGCTGTTTGGATGACTATACACGCAGGCTTATTAATTTTGGTTGCTAAACTTATTAAAGCTCCATATTTCTTTTTAGCAATTGGCAGTCAAGCCAATGTTGGTGGAGCAGCATCAGCACCAATTGTGGCATCGGCATTCCATCCTTCTTTAGCAACTGTAGGTGTTTTATTAGCCGTTGTTGGATATGCTATCGGAACTGTAGCTGCCATTTTATGTACTATTTTAATGGAGTTAGCAGCTGTAAGCTAATTATAATTACTGTTTGCACTTTATTTTTTTAACACATAATTTTATATGATATTTGCTATCATAAATTTTTTTACATGAAAAGAGTATTAATCTTATTATCATTGCTATTTATTTTTTCCTGTGGAAAAAAAGAACCCGATTTAATTGTAACTGGTACTATTAAAGGATTAAAAAAAGGAACTCTATACCTTCAAAAACTGAAAGACACTACTTTAGTTACAGTAGATTCTTTAGAGATTATTGGAGAACTTCCTTTTGAATTGCATAGCGATTTAGAAGAACCCGAAGTGTTATACCTAACTCTTGATAAAAATAGTCCTAACACACACCGAATATCGTTTTTTGCCAATAAAGGAATTACCGAGATTAATACTACTTTAAAGCGTTTCGTATACGATGCGAAGATTAATGGATCCATTCAACAGATGAAATTCGATGAGTATAATTCCATTATTTCAAAATTTAACAACCAAAGATTAGAATTAATTAAAAGATTGTTTGAAGCTCAACAAAGTGATAATGATTCTTTAATTGAAGCGGCAAATTTAGATACTAATAACCTTATTAAACGCAAGTATTTATATACCGTTAATTTCGCTTTAAATAATAAGGATAGTGAAGTTGCTCCTTATGTAGCACTCGCCGAAATCTTTGACGCTAATATTAAATATTTAGATACTATTTATAACTCATTACCTGAAAATATTGCTGACTCTAAATATGGACGAGAGTTAGAAACATATATTAAAAAAAGGAAACAAAAGGAAAATGATTAGCATAAAAAAACTCGCTTTAAGCGAGTTTTTGTTTTATAATTTGTTGATTTTTTCTATCAAAGCTCTTCCTTTATCTTCAAGGTCTTTATTAATAGCTTTAAAGTGCGCTTTTTTATTTTCAACACTTCTATCGTTAACTTTTGCAATTAAATCATCAAAAGTTGCAATAGCCTCATCTATAATAGCTTCACTTTTTTTAGTGTCTTTATCTGTATTAGCATATTCCCAGATATAAACCGCTTCTATGATATCTCCTAGAACATAATTGATATCTTTTTTTAGGTCTCTTACGTTTCCCATAATTATTGTTTGAATTATTAGTTTGCAAAACTACACATAAACTTCTAAAAGTTTAGCATTTTCAGCAGTAATTTGATAGGTTTTTATTATTGCTGGAACTAACAACGTTTCGCCTTTTTTTATTTTTTCGGAAAACATGTCGGTTGAAATTTCTGCTTCTCCATCTACACAAATATAAATTATAAACGAATCCTTATCGTTCTGCTTTTGAATGGTTTCTTTTATAGGAATGAAACTTGTAGTGAAATAAGGACAACTAACCATTGCATTGCTTTGGTTTTCCTCTTTTGAATATGAAACTCTAAAATTATCTTTCATCTCAAAACCAATAGCATCTATTGCCAAATCGTTATGTAAATCTCGTTCATTTCCCTCATCATCAACTCTGTCCCAATCGTAAACACGATATGTAATATCACTAGTTTGCTGTATCTCGGCTAGCATCACTCCTGCTCCAATAGCATGAACACGACCAACTTCAATAAAATAAGTGTCGCCTTCTTTTACATTATCAAAGTTTAAAATCTCAGTAAGTGTTTTATCTTTAAGATGTTTTAAATAGATTTCTGGAGTTACTTTTTGATTAAATCCAACAATTAAGTTTGCATCTTCGTCTGCTTGCATGACATACCACATTTCAGTTTTTCCAAAGGAATTATGCCGTTTTGCAGCTAATTCATCGTTAGGATGCAACTGGATTGAAAGATCTTCTTTTGCATCAATAAACTTTATTAAAAGAGGAAATTTATTTTCAAAAATTTCATAATTCTTATTTCCAATTAATTCCCCTTTAAAGGTTTCAATAAGTTCCTTTAATGTTTTGCCCTTTAAATTACCATTACTTACTATTGAAGTATCTCCTTCAACATCACTTATTTCCCAGCTTTCTCCAACATTTGGCAAATTGCTTTGCTTATTAAGAAGAGTTTTTAATTTTTGACCTCCCCAAATTTTTTCTTTTAAAATGGGTTTGAATTTTATAGGATACAAAATGTTTGTCATGAACTATTTTCCTGAATAGGTTACAAAATTACGAGGTGTTTCAAAAAGAGTGACCTCAATATCTAAATGTGAAGCCAAACTTGGTCTGATCTTGTTGTATATTACAACAGCAATATTTTCGGTAGTTGGATTCAAATCAGCAAATTCTTGAACTTCAACGTTTAGGTTTTTATGATCGAATGTGTCTTCAACTTCAGCTTTAATAATTTCTTTTAAGATTTTAATATCTATAACATAACCTGTTTCTGCATCAATTTTACCAGTTACACTTACTATAAGCTCATAATTATGACCATGAAAATTTGGATTGCTACATTTACCAAAAACTTCAAGATTTTTAGCATCACTCCAATCTTTTCGATACAATCTGTGAGCTGCATTAAAATGCGCTTTTCTACTAACCGTTGCTTTCATGATGAGATAAGTTTATATGTTTATAGAATTTATCAAAAATAATTTTAAACCATTCTGTATAAATATCAGGTTGTAAAGCTATATCTACTTTAACATCATTTAGTGACATCCACTTCCATGATGCTACTTCTTCTTTATTTATAACAGGTTCGTTATTATATTTTCCCAAAAGTACATGATCGTATTCATGCTCTGTTAATCCGTTATCAAAAGGTGCTTTATATATGAATGAAATAGACTCTTGCAAATCGGTTACAAATCCCATTTCTTCATTTAATCGACGCTTTCCAGCTTCAATATTACTTTCTCCATCTCGTTGATGGCTGCAACACGTATTCGTCCAAAGTGCTGGAGAATGATATTTATTCATGGCTCTTTGTTGTAATAACAATTCATTTTTATCGTTAAAAATAAATACTGAAAACGCACGATGTAACACCGCTTTTTCATGAGCTTCCAATTTTGGCATTAATCCTATTTGCTCGTCATTTTCATTTACAAGAATTACATTTTCTTCTATCATACTGTAAAAATACCACGTAAAAATATAAAATCTACTAATGTATTCATAAAAATAAAAAGACCTGTCGTCTTTAATTCAAATTGAAGCTAATAATAGTATCTTTGCAACCGATTTGTAATAAAGAATATGAGTTTTATAAGCGAAATTAACAGGAGAAGAACCTTTGGCATTATTTCTCATCCAGATGCAGGAAAAACTACGCTTACCGAAAAACTATTACTTTTTGGTGGCGCAATTAATGAAGCTGGCGCAGTAAAAAGCAATAAGATAAAAAAAGGAGCTACCAGCGATTTTATGGAGATTGAGCGTCAGCGTGGTATTTCTGTTTCAACTTCGGTTTTAGCGTTTGAATACAATGGTATAAAAATTAACATTCTTGATACTCCAGGACATAAAGATTTTGCTGAAGATACCTTTAGAACACTTACTGCTGTAGATAGTGTTATTGTTGTTATTGATGTTGCCAAAGGTGTTGAAGAACAAACCGAGAAGTTAGTTGAAGTTTGTAGGATGCGTAACATTCCTATCATTGTTTTTATTAATAAGCTAGATAGAGAAGGAAAAGATGCTTTTGATTTGTTAGATGAAATTGAACAAAAATTAGGTTTAAGAGTAACTCCATTGAGCTTTCCGATTGGGATGGGTTATGATTTTAAAGGCATTTATAATATTTGGGAACAGAATATCAATCTTTTTAGTGGAGTTAGCAGAAAGAATATTGAAGATACTATAGAGGTTTCAGATTTGGCTTCAGAAGAATTAAACACTCTTATTGGTGAAACTTCAGCAAATACATTAAGAGAAGAATTAGAACTTGTAGAAGGCATTTACCCAAAATTTAATAGGGACGACTATCTAAACGGAGATTTACAACCTGTATTTTTTGGTTCAGCTTTAAATAATTTTGGAGTTCGAGAGTTATTGGATTGCTTTGTTGAGATTGCACCAAAACCAAGACCAAAACAAAGTGAAGAACGACTGGTTAAACCTGAAGAAGACAAGTTTACAGGCTTCGTATTTAAAATTCACGCCAATATGGATCCTAACCATAGAAATCGTTTGGCATTTATAAAAATCGTGTCTGGAGAGTTTAGAAGAAATACTCCTTATCTTCATGTTAGGCAAAATAAAAAACTTAAATTTTCTAGTCCGAATGCGTTTTTTGCAGAAAAGAAGGAAATTGTTGATATTTCATATCCAGGTGATATAGTTGGGTTACAAGACACTGGCAATTTTAAAATTGGTGATACGTTGACTGAAGGAGAAATAATTAACTACAAAGGGGTTCCAAGTTTTTCTCCAGAGCATTTTAGATATATTAATAATGCAGATCCTTTAAAATCAAAACAACTCAACAAAGGCATTGACCAATTAATGGACGAAGGCGTAGCCCAATTATTTACTTTAGATTTAAATGGAAGAAAGGTAATAGGAACCGTTGGTGCTCTGCAATATGAAGTGATACAGTATAGATTAGAACATGAATATAGTGCAAAATGTACTTATGAAAATCTAAATGTTCACAAAGCTTGTTGGGTAGAACCTGAAGATGATAAAAATGAAGAGTTTAATAATTTTAAAAGAGTGAAACAGCGTTTTTTGGCAAAAGATAAACAAAATCAGTTAGTGTTTTTAGCCGATTCCGCCTTCTCTTTACAGTTAACAGAACAAAAATATCCTTCAATAAAATTCCATTTGACATCCGAATTTAATTGAGTTTTTACTATTATTTTAAGTATCAATTATATTAATAATATCGATTTTATGAGTATTTATTTGTTTTTTATCGGATTTTTTATACATTTGGTCGATAATATGATTGAAATTTAATGAAGTTAAATATAGATTCATAACCCCAAACATGAACTACTTATGGAAACTCTAGCTAATGTTTTCAGTAATGACGATATTACTGTAACCTTCGAACCTTGTGTATGTATTCACTCAGAAAACTGTGCTAAAGAATTATCTGAAGTATTTAGAACCTCTGTAATTCCGTGGATTAATTTAGATGGAACAAAATCTAAACGAATTATCAAACAAATAAATCGTTGTCCATCTGGTGCTTTAAAGTACCAACTTAATTCAAACAAAAAAGCGAGTTAACTACAAAATTAAAACATAAAAAAATCCCTTTCTGAAATAAATCACAAAAGGAGTTTCTATTTATGCTTGACCTGTCGGTCCAAAATTAAGAGGTTTTGGTGGCTGTTCATAATCTTTAATTTTACCATGTGCATTTTCAAATCGCTTAACATTTTCACTTAAGGCTTTAGTTAATCGTTTTGCATGTTGAGGTGTTAAAATAATTCTGGACTTTACCTTACTTTTTGGAGTTCCAGGCATTATACTTACAAAATCTAAAACAAATTCGGATACCGAATGATTTATTATAGCCAAGTTAGAATAAATACCTTCGGCTATTTTTTCGTCTAATTCAATATTAATCTGACCCTTCTTGGATTTATTTTTTTCGTCTGCCATAGCTTAAAATATGAGATTCCCACTTTCGTGGGAATAGTTCGATTAACCAACTTTGCTTTCACAAAGTTGGAATCTCACTAATTATAATTCATTTCTTGTTTTGCCTGCATCATTTCATCAAACTCTTGTTTAGAGCCAACAATAATGTTCTCATAGTTTCTCATTCCTGTTCCAGCAGGAATTCTATGCCCTACAATCACATTTTCTTTTAGACCTTCAAGGTAATCAATCTTACCATTTACAGCTGCTTCATTAAGAACTTTTGTTGTTTCCTGGAATGATGCCGCAGAAATAAACGATTTAGTTTGTAATGATGCTCTTGTAATACCTTGAAGAATTGGCGTTGCAGTAGCTGGATTTGCATCTCGAGCTAAAACAAGGTTTTTATCTTCACGTCGTAAAATAGAGTTTTCATCACGTAAATCTCTAGCTGTAACCATTTGTCCTGGTTTAAGACTTTCAGAATCACCAGCTTCTTCAATTATTTTCTTTCCAAAAATTTCATCATTTTCTTCAATAAAATCAGATTTATGAACCAATTGGTTTTCTAAGAAAATAGTATCTCCAGAATCAACAATTCTAACTTTACGCATCATCTGTCTTACAACAACCTCAAAATGTTTATCGTTAATTTTTACACCTTGCAATCGATAAACTTCTTGAACTTCGTTAACTAAATATTGTTGTACCGCTGAAGGTCCTTTAATATTTAAAATATCATTAGGTGTAACAGATCCATCAGATAAAGGCATACCAGCTTTTACATAATCGTTTTCCTGAACAAGAATTTGATTAGATAATTTAACTAAATATTTCTTAATCTCACCAGCTTTAGGTTCGATAATAATCTCACGATTACCTCTTTTTATCTTACCGAAAGAAACTACACCATCTATCTCGCTAACTACAGCAGGATTAGAAGGATTACGAGCTTCGAATAACTCTGTAACACGTGGTAAACCACCAGTAATATCACCAGATTTAGCAGATTTACGAGGAATTTTTACCAAAATTTTTCCAACGTTAATCTCGTCACCATCATCTATCATTAAATGTGCTCCAACTGGTAAATTATAAGAACGAATTATTTCTTCCTTATTATCAAGAATTAATAATGTAGGTATTAACTTTTTGTTTCTAGACTCAGAAATTACTTTCTCCTGGAAACCAGTTTGTTCATCAATTTCTACTTGGTAAGTTATACCCTGTTCAATGTTTTCATATTTAATTTTACCAGAAAACTCAGAAATGATAACACCATTATAAGGATCCCATTGACAGACAACATCGCCTTTCTTAAGTTTCTTACCTTTTTTTATAAAAATGGTAGAACCATAAGGAATATTATTTGTACTTAATGTAATTCCGGTTTTATCATCTATAAGTTTAAGTTCCGAAGTTCTAGAAATTACAATATCAATTTCATTTCCATCACTATCCTTCCCTTTAACTGTTTTTAAATCTTCAATCTCGGCTTTACCATCAAACTTAACAACTAGTTTATTTTCTTCTGAAATATTTCCTGCAATACCACCAACGTGGAACGTACGAAGTGTTAATTGTGTTCCAGGCTCACCAATAGATTGTGCTGCAACAACACCAACTGCTTCACCTCGTTGCACCATTTTTCCAGTTGCTAGATTACGTCCATAACACATGGAACAGATTCCTTTTTTGGCTTCGCAAGTTAAAGCAGATCGTACTTCGATAGCATCTACAGGAGAATCTTCAATATTTTTAGCTATGTCTTCATGAATATGACCACCAGCTGCTACTAATAATTCTTCTGTTAATGGATGATAAACATCGTATAATGAGGTACGACCAACAATTCTTTCTTCTAAAGTTTCAACAACTTCTTCATTCTTCTTAAGTGGTTCTACAGTAACACCTCTTAATGTACCACAATCCACAATGTTAACTATAACATCTTGAGATACATCTACCAAACGACGTGTTAAATAACCAGCATCTGCAGTTTTAAGAGCTGTATCTGCAAGTCCTTTACGTGCACCATGTGTAGATATAAAATATTCTAAAATTGAAAGTCCCTCCTTAAAGTTAGAAAGGATTGGATTTTCAATAATTTCTCCTCCTCCTGTATTAGACTTTTTAGGTTTAGCCATTAAACCACGCATTCCTGTTAGCTGACGAATCTGTTCTTTAGATCCACGTGCTCCAGAATCAAGCATCATATAAACCGAATTAAATCCTTGTTTGTCTTCGCGAATACGCTTCATAGACAACTCAGTTAATTCAGCATTTGTAGATGTCCAAATATCAATAACTTGGTTATAACGTTCATTATTTGTTATAAGTCCCATGTTATAGTTAGCCTTAATAACATCTACTTGCTTATTAGCAGCAGCAATCATTGTATGCTTTTCGGGTGGAATAATAATATCTCCTAAACTAAATGATAAACCTCCTTGAAAAGCAAATTTATATCCTAATGTTTTAATCTCATCAAGGAAAACTGCTGTTTCTGGTACACTAGTAACTTTTAAAATATCACCAATAATATCTCTCAAAGATTTTTTGGTTAATACTTCATTAATGTATCCAGCAATTTCAGGAACTTTTTCGTTAAATAAAACTCTACCTACTGTAGTTTCTATAAGTTGATTAACTAATTCTCCTTTATCATTAAAATCTTTAGTTCTAACTTTTATTGACGCATTTAAATCTACTTTCTTTTCGTTATATGCAATGGTTACTTCTTCTGGAGAATAGAAAGTTAACCCTTCACCAATAACTTTTTCTTCTGGTGTAGATTTACGCCGCTTGGTCATATAATACAATCCCAAAACCATATCTTGAGAAGGTACTGTAACAGGAGAACCATTTGCTGGGTTTAAAATATTATGAGATGCTAACATTAACAATTGCGCCTCAAGTATAGCTTCAGGGCCCAATGGTAAATGCACAGCCATTTGATCACCATCAAAATCGGCATTAAATGCAGTACATACCAATGGATGTAATTGTATCGCTTTACCTTCAATAAGTTTTGGCTGAAAAGCTTGAATACCAAGTCTATGCAAAGTAGGAGCACGATTTAAAAGTACTGGGTGTCCTTTTAAAACATTCTCTAAAATATCCCAAACAACAGGTTCTTTTCTATCTATTATCTTTTTAGCAGATTTTACAGTTTTTACAATTCCTCTTTCAATTAGTTTTCTAATTACAAAAGGCTTGTAAAGTTCGGCAGCCATGTTTTTTGGTATTCCACACTCAAATAATTTTAACTCTGGCCCAACAACAATTACTGAACGTGCAGAATAATCAACACGTTTACCCAATAAGTTTTGACGGAATCGTCCTTGTTTCCCTTTAAGAGAATCTGATAATGACTTAAGAGGTCTGTTAGAATCTGTTTTTACTGCTGATGATTTACGTGTATTATCGAATAAAGAATCTACAGATTCTTGTAACATACGTTTCTCGTTACGAAGAATTACTTCTGGTGCTTTAATTTCTACAAGTCTTTTAAGACGATTGTTTCGTATAATTACACGTCTGTATAAATCGTTTAAATCGGAAGTTGCAAAACGTCCTCCGTCAAGAGGCACTAATGGTCGTAATTCTGGTGGAATTACTGGAATAGCTTTCATAATCATCCATTCTGGAAGATTCTCTCTATTTAAATTTGCTTCTCTTAAAGCTTCGACAACTTGTAGGCGTTTTAAGGCTTCCGTTTTACGTTGTTTTGAAGTTTCGTTATTTGCTTTATGACGTAATTCAAAAGATAAGGCGTCTAAATCTATTCTGGATAAGAGCTCAATTAAACATTCAGCTCCCATTTTTGAAATAAACTTCTCTGGATCAGAATCGTCTAAATATTGATTTTCCTGCGGAAGAGATTCAAGAATATTTAAGTATTCTTCCTCTGTTAAGAAATCCATTTTTTGCAATGGTTCACCTTCTGCATTTACTGCATTTCCTGGTTGAACAACCACATAACGCTCATAATAAATAATCATATCTAACTTCTTAGATGGTAATCCAAGAAGGTATCCAATTTTATTTGGTAACGAACGGAAATACCAAATATGTGCAACTGGTACAACTAAATTAATATGTCCTACGCGATCACGACGAACTTTTTTTTCGGTTACCTCAACACCACAACGATCACAAATAATTCCTTTATACCTTATACGTTTGTATTTTCCGCAAGCACATTCGAAATCTTTTATGGGACCAAAAATACGTTCACAAAATAATCCGTCACGTTCTGGTTTATGTGTTCTATAATTTATAGTTTCTGGTTTTAAAACTTCTCCACGAGATGCTCCTAAAATTGACTCTGGAGATGCTAAACCAATTGAGATTTTATTAAATCTCTTTATTACTGTATTCCTATCTTGATGTCTTGCCATAATATATGGTTGATAATGAATTTATTTACTATTATTCTTCTAATCTTATGTCTAATCCTAAACCTTTTAATTCGTGCATCAACACGTTGAAAGATTCTGGTAATCCTGGTTCTGGCATTGGTTCACCTTTTACAATAGCTTCATAGGTTTTTGCTCTACCAATTACATCATCAGATTTTACTGTTAGAATCTCTCTTAATGTACTAGATGCTCCATAAGCTTCAAGTGCCCAAACTTCCATTTCTCCAAAACGCTGACCACCAAACTGTGCTTTACCACCTAGAGGTTGTTGTGTAATTAGAGAGTATGGTCCAATTGAACGTGCATGCATTTTATCGTCTACCATATGTCCAAGTTTCAGCATATAAATAACACCTACAGTTGCAGGTTGATCAAATCGTGCTCCAGTACCACCATCGTATAGATAAGTGTGACCAAATCTTGGAATTCCAGCTTCGTCTGTAAATTCATTAATTTGATCTAAAGTTGCTCCATCAAAAATAGGTGTAGCATATTTGCATCCTAAATGTTGTCCTGCCCAACCTAAAACCGTTTCGTATATCTGCCCAATATTCATACGAGAAGGTACTCCAAGAGGATTTAATACAATATCTACAGGAGTTCCATCTTCTAAAAATGGCATATCTTCTTGTCGAACAATACGAGCAACAATACCTTTATTACCATGTCGTCCAGCCATTTTATCTCCTACTTTAAGTTTTCGCTTTTTCGCGATATAAACTTTAGCTAGTTTAATGATTCCTGCAGGTAATTCGTCTCCAACAGAAATAGTAAACTTCTCACGTCTTAAAGAACCTTGCAAGTCATTTTCTTTAATCTTATAATTATGGATTAATTCTGAAACAAGTGCGTTGGTTTGCTTATCAGTAGTCCATTTACCTGAAACTAAATGCGCATAATCATCTACAGCATTTAACATTTTTAAAGTAAATTTCTTTCCTTTAGGGAAAACTTCTTCACCTAAATCATTAAATACTCCTTGTGCTGTTTTTCCACCTACAATAGCAAAAAGTTTTTCTACAAGAACTGTTTGTAAATCATCAAACTTTTTGTCATAAATATCTTCTAAATTGGCAGTATCTTCTTTGTCTTGAGCTCTTTTACGTTTGTCTTTAATTGCTCTAGCAAATAATTTTTTATCAATTACAACACCATGTAAAGAAGGTGATGCCTTTAAAGAAGCATCTTTAACATCTCCTGCTTTATCACCAAAAATTGCTCTTAATAGTTTTTCTTCAGGAGTTGGATCGCTTTCTCCTTTTGGTGTGATTTTACCTATAAGAATATCGCCTGGATTAATTTCGGCACCAACACGAATCATTCCATGTTCATCGAGATCTTTTGTTGCCTCTTCTGAAACATTTGGAATATCGTTTGTTAGCTCTTCGTTACCCAACTTTGTATCTCTAACTTCTAAAGAATACTCATCAATATGAATGGATGTAAAAATATCGTCACGAACTACTTTTTCAGAAATCACAATAGCATCCTCAAAATTATATCCTTTCCAAGGCATAAAGGCTACTTTCATGTTTCTGCCTAATGCTAACTCTCCTTTTTGAGTTGCATAGCCTTCGCATAATACCTGACCTTTAGTTACTTTATCGCCATTTACAACAATAGGTTTAAGGTTTATACATGTTCCTTGATTTGTTTTTCTGAACTTTGTTAATGGATATGTAATAATATTACTATCAAAACTAACCATTGCTTCTTCATCTGTACGGTCGTATTTAATCACAATTTCGTCTGCATCAACATACTGGACTAATCCGTTACCTTGAGCATTAATTAAAACTCTAGAATCTGAAGCAACTCGACGTTCTAATCCTGTACCTACAATTGGTGATTGTGGTCGTAATAATGGAACTGCTTGACGCATCATATTAGATCCCATTAGTGCTCTATTTGCATCATCATGCTCTAAAAAAGGAATTAACGAAGCAGAAATCGATGAAATTTGGTTTGGTGCAACATCAGTAAAATGAACATCTTTTGATTCTATAACAGGAAAGTCGCCTTCCATACGAGCAATTACTTTATCGTCTAAAATCTTACCATTTTCATCAACCGGAATATTAGCTTGAGCAATTAATTTTTCTTCTTCTTCCTCTGCACTTAAATAAATTGGATCTCCTTTAATATCTACAACACCATTTTCAACTTTTCTATAAGGTGTTTCAATGAATCCCATTGAATTAACTTTAGCAAAAACTGAAAGAGAAGATATTAAACCAATATTTGGTCCTTCTGGTGTTTCAATCGGACATAAACGTCCATAATGTGTGTAATGAACATCTCGAACCTCAAATCCTGCTCTTTCTCGAGATAATCCTCCAGGTCCTAATGCAGATAGACGTCTTTTATGCGTTAACTCAGCAAGTGGATTTGTTTGATCCATAAACTGAGATAATTGGTTTGTTCCAAAAAACGAATTAATTACAGACGATAATGTTTTAGCATTAATCAAATCTATTGGTGTAAACACTTCATTATCACGCACATTCATACGTTCACGAATGGTTCGTGCCATACGAGCTAAACCAACACCAAATTGTGAAGATAATTGTTCTCCAACAGTACGAACACGACGGTTTGACAAGTGATCGATATCGTCAATCTCTGCTTTAGCGTTAATTAATTCAATTAAATATTTAACTATAGTAATGATGTCTTCTTTTGTAAGAACTTTTTTATCCATATCGATATCAAGTCCTAACTTTTTATTCATTCTATAACGACCAACTTCTCCCAAATTATAGCGTTGATCGCTAAAGAAAAGTTTGTCGATAATGCCACGAGCTGTTTCCTCATCTGGCGGTTCAGCGTTACGCAATTGACGGTAAATGTGTTCTACAGCTTCCTTTTCAGAATTTGTAGGATCTTTTTGTAATGTGTTATGAATAATTGCATAGTCTGCTAATTGTGCATCTTCTTTATGTAAAAGAATAGTTTTTACTTTAGCACCTATAATTTCTTGAATATTATCTTTATCTAATACAGTATCTCTATCTAAAACAATTTCGTTTCTTTCTATTGATACTACTTCTCCTGTGTCTTCATCTACAAAATCTTCATGCCACGTGTTAAGCACACGAGCAGCAAGCCTACGACCAATAACCTTTTTTAATCCAGATTTTGATACTTTTATTTCTTCAGCAAGATCAAATATTTCAAGAATATCTTTATCTCTTTCAAAACCTATTGCTCTGAATAATGTAGTAACAGGTAATTTCTTCTTTCTGTCGATATATGCATACATTACACTGTTAATGTCTGTAGCAAATTCTATCCAAGATCCTTTAAACGGAATAACTCTTGCAGAATATAACTTTGTACCATTAGCGTGGAATGATTGTCCAAAGAAAACTCCAGGAGAACGGTGTAATTGAGATACTACAACGCGTTCTGCTCCATTGATACAAAATGTACCTCTAGGAGTCATGTAAGGAATTGTGCCTAAATACACATCTTGAACAATGGTCTCGAAATCCTCATGCTCTGGATCTGTACAGTACAATTTAAGTCTTGCCTTTAGTGGTACACTATAGGTAAGTCCTCTTTCTATACACTCTTCAATTGTATATCTTGGTGGATCTATAAAGTAATCCAAAAACTCCAAGACAAATTGATTACGTGTATCTGTAATTGGGAAGTTTTCCATGAAGGTGTTGTATAACCCTTCGGAACCTCTTTCTTCTGATTTAGTCTCTAACTGGAAAAAATCCTGAAAGGATTTAATCTGAATATCCAAGAAATCTGGATATTCTGTTCTATTTTTAATAGATGAGAAATTTAATCTTTCAGCTTGTGTTGCTAACATCGACGGACGAAATTTTGATTAAAAAATATTTTTGCGTGTATAGATTAATATATACACAAAAGGGTCTAGGTCTTTCACGCCTTAAGCGTGACATACCTAAACCATATGTAGTAGTTTAGTTAAGCTTACTTAAGCTCAACTTCAGCTCCTGCTTCTTCTAAAGAAGATTTAAGCCCTTCGGCTTCATCTTTAGTTACTCCTTCTTTAATAGGACTTGGTGCATTATCAACTAATCCTTTAGCATCTTTTAATCCTAAACCAGTTAATTCTTTAACTAATTTTACAACTGCAAGTTTAGACCCTCCAGCTGCTTTAAGGATTACATCAAATTCTGTTTGCTCATCAGCAGTTTCTCCACCACCTTCAGCTGGTCCAGCAACAGCTACTGCAGCTGCAGCAGGCTCTATCCCATATTCTTCTTTTAATATACCAGCTAATTCGTTAACCTCTTTTACTGTTAAGTTTACTAACTGTTCTGCGAAATCTTTTAAATCTGCCATTTTCTATCGTTTTAATAATTTTAATTTAATTTATATGTTGTAAAAAGTGCGTACTTATTATTTTATCCCTCTTTTTGAGATAAAGTTTTTAGGATTCCTGATAGTTTTCCTCCTCCAGATTGAAGTGCTGAAATTACATTTTTAGCTGGAGATTGTAATAATGAAATAATATCTCCTATTAACTCTTCTCTAGATTTTATATCTACCAGTACATCTAATTGATCGTCGCCTAAATAAATTGCTTTTTCTATAAACGCTCCTTTTAAAAGAGGTTTGTCAGATTTTTTTCTGAAAGCTTTAATTACTTTTGCTGGTGCGTTACCTGTCTCGGAATACATAACCGAAGTATTACCTTTTAAAATAGAAGGTAAATCTCCGAAATCTTTATCTGATGCTACCATTGCTTTTTCAAGCAACGTGTTTTTAACTACTGCTAACTTAACATTTGCTTTAAAACAAGCACGACGTAAGTTTGAAGTAGCTCCTGCATTTAATCCTGAAATATCTGCTAAATAGATGTTAGTATTCTCTGTTAATTGAGCAGTTAACTCCTTAATTACTATTGATTTTTCTTCTCTTGTCATAATAAAATCTTTAACTACTAATTAAATTTTCGGGTCTATTGCAACACTAGGACTCATTGTGCTAGAAACATAAATACTCTTTACATATGTCCCTTTCGCTGTTGAAGGTTTCATCTTAATTAAAGTAGAAAGTAATTCGTTAATATTACCTGTAAGTTTATCTGCAGTAAATGATACTTTACCAATTGCTGCATGAACAATACCTGTTTTATCTACTTTAAAATCTATCTTACCTGCTTTTACTTCAGTAACAGCTTTAGCCACATCCATAGTAACCGTTCCAGTTTTAGGATTTGGCATTAAGCCTCGAGGACCTAATACTCTACCTAAAGGACCTAATTTACCCATTACACTTGGCATGGTTATTATAACATCCACATCTGTCCAACCATTTTTTATTTTACCTAGGTATTCATCTAAACCTACGTAGTCTGCTCCAGCTTCTTTTGCTTCTGATTCTTTATCAGGAGTTACTAATGCTAAAACTTTTATGTCTTTACCTGTACCATGAGGAAGAGATACTACACCTCTAACCATTTGATTTGCTTTTTTTGGATCTACTCCTAAACGAACAGCCAAATCTACAGACGCATCAAACTTTGAGTTACTAATTTCTTTTACCAATGCTGAAGCTTCTTCAACGCTATAAAGTTTAGTTTTATCAATCTTTGATACTGCTTCTTTTTGCTTTTTTGTTAATCTTGCCATTTTTAAAAATTTTTAGATTAATTAGGGGATTGTCCACCTTTAACTTTAATACCCATAGACCTAGCAGTACCTGCTATCATTTTCATTGCAGATTCTACAGTAAACGCATTAAGATCAACCATTTTATCTTCAGCGATTGTTCTTACTTGATCCCAAGACACTTTTGCTACTTTAGTTCTATTAGGCTCACCAGAACCTTTTTTGGTTTTGGCTGCTTCTAATAATTGTGCAGCAGCTGGAGGAGTTTTGATTACAAAATCAAAAGATTTGTCTTTGTAAACAGTAATAGCAACAGGTAATATTTTACCTTGTTTATCTTGAGTTCTAGAATTAAATTGCTTACAGAACTCCATTATATTAACTCCAGCAGCTCCTAAAGCGGGTCCAACTGGTGGCGACGGATTCGCTACACCTCCCCTAACTTGTAGTTTAACTACTTTACTTACTTCTTTTGCCATTTTAATAATTTAGTTTGATATGACTTTAAAATTGGAAGCTTTAAAACATATCTATGTAATGTAACAATTATTATACTTTTTCAACTTGCATATAACTTAACTCCAATGGTGTTTTTCTTCCGAAAATCTTAACCATTACTTCAAGTTTACGCTTTTCTTCATTAATTTTTTCTATAGTTCCATCAAATCCGTTAAATGGACCATCAATAACTTTAACCGTTTCACCTTTTATAAAAGGAATTATAACATTTGAATCTGCTTGAAGCGCTAATTCATCGACTTTACCTAACATTCTGTTTACTTCAGATTGTCTTAATGGTACTGGATCACCTCCTTTTGTTTCCCCTAAAAAACCAATTACGTTTGTAATAGATTTAATAATATGAGGTATCTCACCACTTAAATTTGCTTGAATCATTATATAACCTGAGAAAAAGACTTTTTCTTTATGGACTTTCTTTCCGTTACGAATTTGTATTACTCTTTCTGTTGGGACTAAAACTTGTTCGACAAAATCTCCTAATCCCAATCTAGAAATTTCATTTTCTATATAGGTTTTAATTTTGTTTTCTTGCCCACTTACAGCTCTAACAACATACCATTTCTTTTCAATATTATTTTCTGACATTATTAAGTAAGCTTTTTATTTAATCCAGTTAAAATATTCTTTTATAACTCCACTGAAAACTGTATCAACACCCCAAATAGCTAAAGAAAAAATAATTGAAAATACAGCTACTAAAACTGTTAAACTCTGTGCTTCTGTCCAAGGAGTCCAAGAAACATGACTTTTTAATTCTTCAAAAGACTCTTTAATATAATTTATTATTCCTGTCATCTATTTTAAATTTTCATGGTTGAGAGGTTACCCTCGACTTCGCTCGGAACAAACTTCTCGCCTCGTGTTTTGTTTTGCACGGGTTGAGAGACTCGAACTCCCGACACCTGGTTTTGGAGACCAGTGCTCTACCAACTGAGCTAAACCCGTAAATATAAGTCAAGGTATTTCGAAAAATCGAAACACCTTCACTCTATATTACAAATTCTAATTTACTATAAAATCTCAGTTACCTGACCTGCTCCAACTGTTCTACCACCTTCTCTAATTGCAAAACGTAAACCAACATTCATAGCAATTGCTTGATGTAATTCTACAGTAATTGTTAAGTTATCTCCAGGCATAACCATTTCAACTCCATCAGGTAAAATAATATTCCCTGTTACATCTGTTGTACGCACATAAAATTGTGGTCGATAGTTATTATGGAATGGTGTATGACGTCCACCTTCTTCTTTCTTAAGGATATAAACTTCAGCTTTAAAATTAGCATGAGGAGTTACAGAACCTGGCTTACAGATTACCATACCTCTTTTAATTTCAGTTTTTTCAATTCCTCTTAATAAGATACCTACATTATCTCCAGCTTCTCCTCTATCTAATATTTTACGGAACATCTCAACACCTGTAACTACAGAAGTTAATTTTTCTGCTCCCATACCAATAATATCTACAGAATCTCCAGTATTTGCAACACCAGTTTCTATACGACCTGTTGCTACAGTACCACGCCCTGTGATAGAGAATACATCTTCAATAGGCATTAAAAAATCTTTTTCAATATCACGTTTTGGTAATTCAATCCAAGTATCAACAGCATCCATTAATTCTATTACTGAATTTTCCCATTTTTCTTCTCCGTTAAGTGCTCCGAGAGCAGAGCCAACTATTACAGGAGTGTTATCTCCATCATAATCATAGAAAGACAATAACTCTCTAATTTCCATTTCAACAAGTTCTATTAATTCTTCATCATCAACCATATCCACTTTATTCATGAATACAACTAATCTAGGAATACCTACTTGACGACCTAATAAGATATGCTCTCTTGTTTGAGGCATTGGTCCATCTGTTGCAGCTACAACAATAATAGCACCATCCATTTGGGCAGCACCAGTAACCATATTCTTCACATAATCTGCGTGACCTGGACAGTCAACATGTGCGTAATGACGAGTTTCAGTTGCATACTCAACGTGAGCTGTATTAATTGTAATACCTCTTTCTTTTTCTTCTGGTGCGTTATCGATTTGGTCAAAACCTGTAACTTCAGAAAATCCTTTTTTAGCCAATACTGTAGTAATAGCAGCTGTTAAAGTTGTTTTACCGTGATCAACGTGTCCAATTGTACCTATGTTTAAGTGCGGTTTGGAACGATCAAAATGTTCTTTTGCCATGATTTAAAATTTAATCTTTAGTTATATAATAATATTAGTGTTCAATTTTTAATAATTTAAAAGAGCCAATGACGGGATTTGAACCCGTGACCTCTTCCTTACCAAGGAAACGCTCTACCCCTGAGCTACACCGGCTAAAAATTAGAGCGGCGATCACGCTAGGGCGTGACGACATTTAGCTTTTTGAGCGGGAGACCGGGTTCGAACCGGCGACATTCAGCTTGGAAGGCTGACGCTCTACCAACTGAGCTACTCCCGCATTTTAATTCTGAATTCAAAATTCAAAATTCTGAATTTTATCTGTGGGGAGAGCAGGATTCGAACCTGCGAAGGTGAAACCAACAGATTTACAGTCTGTCCTCGTTGGCCGCTTGAGTATCTCCCCAATAAAAATTCACTCTTTAAAAGAACTCGAGCCGATGGAGGGACTCGAACCCACGACCTGCTGATTACAAATCAGCTGCTCTAGCCAGCTGAGCTACATCGGCTTTTCTTCACTTTTTTGTAATAAAAAAGTCCGCTATTTCTAACGGACTGCAAATTTAGATATTTATTTTTTGAATCAAAACATTTTTTAAGAAATTTTCTCTATTAATATGTTCTAAATTTTTCTTTGCGTTTTTTCAATTGTCTTCCTAATGAATTAACTGCGGAATCTGCTCCTTCTTCAAAGGTTTTGCAAACTTTTTTTATTACAAAACTATCACCTGGAACGCTTATTTTTGCTTCAAATATTTTATTCTGCTTATTACTTGTATTTTCTAATTTTAAAAGCACATCAGTTTTTATGACTTTATCATAATATTGTTCCAATTTATCCATTCTTTGTTGGATAAAATCAATTAGTTTTTGGTCTGCATTAAAGTTAACGGATTGTGTGTTTACTTTCATCTTCTACTTTTTTTGGTTAGACAATAATTTTATGGGATTATTTATTTCTTGGGTGTGTTTTAGCATAAATTTTTTTTAGTTCAGCAATACTATTATGTGTGTAAATTTGAGTTGCAGCCAAACTGGAATGACCTAGTAATTCTTTTACAGCATTTAAATCGGCACCTTGATTAAGCAAGTGAGTCGCAAATGAGTGCCTTAATATATGTGGACTCTTTTTTACTTTTGTAGATGCTTTACTAAAATAATCATTTATTATTCGGTAGACAAGAGTTTCATAAATTTTAACTCCTTTTTTAGTTAAAAACAAATACGCTTTATCATTGATAGTTTGGAGTTTTTGTCTTTTAATTAAATACCCTTTTATAGTTTCTATAACTGTATTTAATAACGGTAAAAGCCGTTCTTTATTTCTTTTTCCTAATACTTTAAGTGTGTGATTGGATACATCTATATCTACGAGTTTTAACTGCACTAATTCTATACGTCTAATTCCTGTTGAATAAAAAAGTTCAATTATAAGTTTATCTCTAACACCTTCAAAAGAATCATCGAAATTTAAATCATTTAAAACTGAATTAATTTCGTTTTCTGAAAATGGTATTTGTATTTTTTTACTCGTTTTTAATGCTTTGTGCTTTGCTAATGGATTTACTTTTAAGCTATCTACTTTTAGCAAAAATTTATAATAGGTGTTGAGTGAAGATATTTTTCTGTTAATACTTCTGTTTGCTATACCATTTTCAACAAGAAAAATAATCCAACTTCTAATTTGAGAATAATTAACAGCTTTAATATTTATTTCATCAAATTGTTCTTGATTGAATTTTTGAAAACTTTCTAAATCTGTTTGATATGCATTTATGGTAAGTGGAGAATATTTCTTTTCTAATAAAAGATAATCTGTAAATGGTTTAAACAACATATACTATTATTAACTAAATGTTTTATAAAAATACAAAACTATTGAGTATAGAGTATAAAAAAATCCCACAATTACTTGTGGGATTTTAAATTATAATTTTAGACGCCTTTAAATTTCTTCAGCATCTCTTAATCGCTGTATGTATTGCGCTTTTTGAATTTGTGCTCTACGTGAAACTGAAGGTTTAGTAAACTGTTTACGTGTTTGTAAAGACCTTTTTGTACCAGTTTTATCAAACTTTCTTTTAAAACGTTTTAACGCTCTATCTATATTTTCTCCTTCTTTAATTGGTATTATTAACATAGTGTCTTAACCTCCTCTCTTTTAGAATTTTCGTTCCGATAATTATCGGGGTGCAAATATATTACTAATTATGAATTAAATCACAACTATTCAAAAAAAATATTTACTACTTTAAAATATCTCTTGCTATTACTAATTTTTGAATTTCGGTTGTGCCTTCTCCAATAGTACAGAGTTTAGAGTCTCTATAAAATTTCTCCACAGGAAACTCTTTGGTGTATCCATATCCACCATGAATTTGTACAGCTTCGTTTGCAATTTTTACACAAACTTCACTCGCATACATTTTTGCCATAGCACCAAGTTTGGTCATGCTTTCTCCAGCATTTTTTTTTGATGCTGCTTTGTGAAGCAATAACTCTGATGCTTCTATTTCGGTTGCCATATCTACCAATTTAAACGATATGCCTTGAAAACTAGAAATTGGTTTTCCGAATTGTACGCGTTCTTTTGAATATTTAAGCGCAGCTTCATATGCTCCTTTAGAAATCCCTAAAGACAATGCACCTATAGAAATTCGTCCACCATCTAAAACTTTTAGTGATTGAATAAAGCCATCGCCTTCTTTACCCAACATATTGTCTTTATGTATGCGACAATTATCGAAAATAAGTTCAGCTGTTTCACTCGCTCTCATTCCTAATTTATCTTCCTTTTTTCCTGAACTAAATCCTAGTGTTCCTTTTTCAATCACAAAAGCAGTCATACCATGCGAATCTCCCTTTTCTCCTGTTCTGGCAATTACAACAGCTATGTCTCCACTTATACCATGTGTAATAAAGTTTTTAGCTCCATTTAATACATAATAATCTCCATCTTTTTTTGCAGTAGCATTCATTCCTCCTGCATCACTTCCTGTATTATGCTCGGTAAGTCCCCAAGCACCAATCCATTCGGCAGATGCTAATTTTGGCAACCATTTTCTTTTTTGCATTTCATTACCAAAATAAAATATGTGTCCTGTACATAATGAATTGTGTGCCGCAACTGACAATCCTATTGATGGATCTACTTTAGATATTTCCTCAATTATTGAAATATATTCGTGGTAACCTAAACCAGAACCTCCATATTCTTCAGGAATAAAAACTCCCATGAATCCCATTTTTCCAGCCTTTTTAAAAACCTCAACAGGAAAAGTTTGAGCTTCATCCCACTCCATAATATATGGGCGAATATGCTGTTCTGCAAACTCTTTAGCAGAAGCTGCAATCATTAATTGTTCTTCGGTATAGTTAAAATTCATTGTATATAATTTGGTCTTGCTAATCAAGGGTCAAATATAATTTAATTATCTCAATTTTATTTACTGGAAAGCCTTTTACTTTTGTTAATTCTTCAAACGTTTTATATCCTTCACGCAATGTTCTTTGCTCAATAATCTCGTAAGCTAATTCGTAATCTATATGCTGAATTATTACCAACTCATCTCTTGTTACAGTATTAAGATTATACTTAACGATTTGCCTTGGCGTTTTTACTGTAAATTGGTTTAAAACGCGTTCTATAACTTCGGGGGTTAAGCCGTAAATATCCTGAAGCTGTACATCGGCAATAAATCCTCCAACAAATTTGTTTCTATAATTAATAATTCGCTCTGAAAGTTTTTCGCCTATGCCATTTACTTTTCGTAATTGACTAACTGTAGCTGTGTTTAAATCAATTTTTTCAGAATAACTTTTTGGAGCGTTATTATCTAGATAAGTAAATGATTTAGGTTTAGGGTTTGTAACCCATTCTGGAAATTTAAAATAAGGCGAAATGCTATTGAGGAAAGAGTCTGAAACTTTGGTTACGTTTTGAAATTCTTTAGCAGAGTTCACAAATTTGTTTTGCACTCTAAACTTGAGCAATCTATCAATCTCTTCATTGGTCATTCCTAATGTATATCCTTTATAATCTGTAATATAATTTGGATTAAAAGGATAAATTTTCGGTTTACGATTCTCGATTTCTATCAATTGTAAAGAATCTATTTCTTGCTGAAATAATTGAAATTTTTTTTGATTTACAACTGCATCTTCTGAAGAAATCCCGATAGCTATCGGGACAACAAAAAAATAAACCCCTTGAAAAATGATGATGAGCAGTAACAACAAAAAAATCCCACTTCGTTGTTTTTGAGTAAACTTGAAATGGGAATTCATACAATACTATATTAAATTATGCCTTTTTGGCTTTTATGGCTTTCATATATTTTGCAAGTTCTTCTTTTACTTTAGGCGCTAAAAGCACAAGCCCAATCATATTTGGTACCATCATTGCAAAAATCATTGCATCTGAAAAACCGATTACTGAACCTAAACTTGCAGCAGCACCAATTATTACAAAACCACAGAACATAATTTTATATGCATATTCCATTTTCTTTGTTCTACCAAATAAATATGCCCAACCTTGAAAACCATAATAAGACCAGGAAATCATGGTGCTAAAAGCAAATAAAACCACAGCAACAGTAAGCACGTAAGGGAACCAAGAAATAGCAGACTCAAAAGCTCCAGAAGTTAATAAAATTGCATCAGCATCATTTAATCCTGAATTAGATGCTGTTACATTTCCTGTAATTATAAGCACTAATGCTGTCATTGTACATACAACAACAGTATCAATAAATGGTTCTAGTAAAGCTACCATACCTTCAGATGCGGGATGCTTTGTTTTTACAGCAGAATGCGCAATAGATGCAGAACCTATTCCAGCTTCGTTTGAAAATGCAGCTCTCCTAAATCCTTGAACCAACACTCCAATAGCACCACCTGCAACACCTTCTGGGCTAAATGCACCATTAAAAATTTGCATAAAGGCATTACCAATCATATCGTAATTCGCGAAAATTACGAATAATGATGCAGCAACATAAATAACAACCATAAATGGCACAATCTTATCTGTAACTTTTGCAATTTTTTTAATCCCTCCAATAATTACTATCCCAACTAATATGGCCATGATTAAACCAAAAAGCCATCCTCTTCCGTGAAAAAAGGAAGCTTCTCCTCCTGTAATATTTTCAACCAATTGGAATGCTTGATTTACTTGAAACATATTTCCGCCACCAACAGATCCACCAATAACAAAAACCGCAAACAAACCTGCTAAAATTTTTCCTAATCTGCCAAGACCTTTTGCCTTAAGCCCTTTGGTGAGGTAATACATTGGACCTCCATAAACTGTTCCGTCTTCGGCTATATCTCTATATTTTACACCAAGTGTACATTCTACAAACTTTGATGCCATTCCTAAAAATCCTGCTACAATCATCCAGAACGTTGCTCCTGCTCCACCAATAGATACTGCAATTGCAACACCTGCAATATTACCTAAACCAACCGTTGCAGATAATGCCGCAGTTAATGCTTGAAAATGCGACACTTCTCCTTCATGTCCTTCAACTCTAATTGTATCTGGATTGTCGCCATCGTCTGTAAATACAGTATCTGCTACTTCCACATTGTGATCATCTCTTCCTTCTAAATCGTCATATTTTCCTCTAACAATATTTATTGAAGTAAAAAATCCTGTAAAATTTATCAACTTATAATAGAATGTGAAATATGTTGCACCTAATATTAATGGGAACAGTACCCAATACACTTTAATTTCTTCGGTAAAAGATATTTGATAAAAAATAAAATTTACGAACCATCCTGTGGCACTACCAAAAACTTGATCTATTCTTTCGTCAATTCCAACTTCTGTTACTTCTTGAGCAAATGTTAGTATTGGCAATATTAAAGTGAAAATCGAGAGAAGATATTTCTTCATAATAATAAATGTTAGTTAGTATTTTTTCGAGAAAATTAAAATTAAAGACAGCAAGATGCTAAAAATAAATGAGTTTTTAAAAGTAAACTATCAATTTAACTCAATTTATATTATATAATGAAGTGAGTTTTAGGATTTGCACTGTTTTTATAAATCGAAAACTGAA
>Ga0164320_10000044_pt1 | contig 30742 bp, 34 predicted proteins | sample GuaBasSediGuay11_FD_113736 | JGI IMG/M metagenome (GOLD analysis project Ga0164320, IMG submission 113736) | Subseafloor sediment microbial communities from Guaymas Basin, Gulf of California, Mexico - Guay11, Core 4567-28, 0-3 cm | ecosystem: Environmental > Aquatic > Marine > Hydrothermal...
TCACATGTGTTGACCGAAATATTAAGTGATGCTGATATGCAAAAACCTTCCATACGTTTTTCGTTTAGTATTTATAATACCAAGGATGAGGTTGACTATGTAGTTGGTGTGTTGAAAGAACTAATATAACTTTTCATTGTACTATGAAAAAGAATTTTATTAAAAATGTAATTTCATGCCTTCATGCGAATCTACAAAACCTAAGTTTTTATAAAATGATATCGCTTTTGGGCGCTTTTTATCTGTAGTTAGTTGTAATACATGAGCTTTACGTTGTTTGGCTCTGCTAATTGCCCATTCAAACAATTGTTTGCCTAATCCTTTGCCTCTAAAATTCTTTCGTATTCTAACAGCTTCAATTTGTGCTCTTATACCACCTTGATAGGTTAGATACTGAATAAAAGAAAGCTGTAATGTTCCTATAATTTTTAAAGCTTCATTCTCTACAACAATCAATTCTTGGTTTGAGTCTGAATTAATATTTTTAAAAGCATTGATATAAGATTCTGGTAATGGCTCTTGATAGTTTTCCCTAAGTTTCCCTAGTTTATCATCGGCAATTAATTGTACAATAAAAGGGACGTCTTTTTCTGTAGCTTTTCTAAATATCATTGTATTAGATTAAAATCGCATTCCAACACGTACATTAAAAACTCTTGGAGTTAAGAAATTTGGTATAGCAAATTGACGTTTTGTGTACACATCTCTTACCCAAGTATTGGTAATGGAGTTTTGCACATCGAACATATTAAAGATTTCGAAACCAAGTGTTAGCTCTTTAAAATTTCGTTTCCAACCATTAGTAGAAGGTTTTTTTACATCAACTAATACATACGAAATACCTAAATCGGCACGTTTGTAATCCCGTAATCTGTTTTGAAACACATAAGGATCTGCATAACTAGGTGATCCTCCTGGAACTCCTGTATTATACACCAAGTTAAGATACATTTTTAAATCTGGAATATTTGGTACATAATCCTGAAAGAGAATTCCAAATTTTAGGCGTTGGTCTGTAGGTCTTGCAATAAAACCTCGATTATCTATGTTTTCTTCGGTTTTTAGATACCCAAAACTAAACCACGATTCTGTTCCTGGCACAAATTCGCCATTAAGTCTTAAATCTAAACCATAAGCATAGGCTTCAGCATTATTCCTAGCTCTATATCGAATACGAACATTCTCGACAGTATAAGGATTAACATCTGTTAGTTTTTTGTAATAGGCTTCTGCAACAAATTTAAATGGTCTGTTCCACATCGTTAAACTATATTCGTTTCCTAATACAATATGAAACGATTTTTGCGCTTTTACATTTGGTCTTACTATTCCTGAAGAATCGCGTAATTCTCTATAAAAAGGAGGTTGATAATATAAGCCTCCACTAATTCTAAACAATACATCTTTATCCCAATCTGGCTTAATGGCCAACTGAACTCTTGGACTAAATACCGTTTGTGTTTCACTTTCAATACCATCTCCATTTACAGTCCAATTATGCACTCTTATTCCAGCATTATAAAATACTTCATGGTTACCAAGTGTAGAGCGTTTGCTCCATTGAGCATAGGCTTGTAATCTATCAATTTGTGTATTGTTTGTAGCTCTAATATTTTGAAAAGGTACTAAAGGTCCTTCAAATGCTTCGTAAGGTTGCTCATTAAAAGCATCAATACTTGGTGGATTAATAGAGAATCCTGCCGAATCGATAACTTCCCATTCTACTATACGATCTCTAATATCTTCGTGAGTATATTTAAGAGACCATTCAAAATTATGTTCTTCAACCTTATAATTTCCTTTGTGTTCAACTGTATAAATAAGTGCGTCTAAATCGTTTCTGGCATGGTTGAGTTGTGAGCCTATACCTTCGCTAAATTCTACTTCACCTAAATCTTCGCTTCCAATATTACTGTTTACTTCACCAAGTCTATATTGAGCTAGAATATCGAAATACTCTTCTTCTCTTGTGTTGTAAGTTGAAGTAATGAGTTTTAAAGTTAAATCATCGTTAACAAAATAAGTACCTTTAAAAGCTCCAAAATACGTTTGGTACTCATCTTTTTCCTGACCTTCATAAAACACCAATAATGCCAAAGGATCAGCTAAAGTGCCAAAATTGGTTTGTCTTGTTTGTGGTTCGTAATGATATTGGTTAATTGAAGCATTGCCCAGAAAACTTAAATGAAATTTATCAGAAAATTTATAAGTTAAATAGGTTTGAAAATCAACGAATTTTGGGTCATAATTAGTTTCAGTTTCTTTTGCTGTTACCAACAAGCTATTGTCACGATAACGTAAGCCAATTATTCCAGATAATTTAGAATCTTTTGAAACACCTTCGGCAGAAACACTTCCACCTAAAAGACTTAAATCTGCTTTAACGCCAAATTTTATAGGATTTCTATAAGTGATATCTAAAACTGAAGATAATTTGTCGCCATATTTTGCTTGAAATCCACCAGCCGAAAAATCTACGTTTTGCACCAAATCGCTATTTACAAAACTTAAACCTTCTTGTTGTCCTGAACGAATTAAAAAAGGACGATAGACTTCTATGTCGTTCACATAAACCAAATTTTCGTCAAAATTGCCACCTCTAACCGAATATTGTGTACTCAACTCGTTAGAAATATTAACGCCAGGAAGTGTCTTTAAAATATTTTCAATACCTGGTTGCGCACCTTTTATAGTTCTAATAAGTTCAGGATCTATTGTTGTTACTCCTTCAACGCGTTTACGTTCGTTACCTATAACCACAACAGTTGCAATTTGTTCTATTTCTAGATTCATAACAGGATTAAACTCAAATTCCTCTCCATTTTTTAAGTTAAAAATCGCACTTATTTTCTTGTAACTTAAATGTGTAAATACGACAGTAACTTCTTTATTTGCTGGGATTTTTAATAAGTAAAAACCATTTGAATTTGTAGCTGTACCTTCATTGCCTATGCTTATGTTAATGTTAGGAATTGGAGCATTGTTTTCGTCTAGAATAACGCCTTTTAATGTTGCGGTTTGTGCTAAGCTTAATATTGGAATTAAGACGAATAGAAATTGAAAAAGGCAAAATTTATTTTTCAAATGTCTGGATTTTATTTTCTAAAAAAGATTGTTTCAAATGTAGAACTATTTCCAACATTATCGGTAACAATTATTTTTAAATTATTCTTTGTATCTGTGATTACATTATCGTTAAAATCGTGCGTCAATAAATTCTTTTTTGCATCATACTCCATTAAAATCCATTTTCCGTTAACGGTTGCTCTGTAATTTTTTATTCCGGAAATTTCATCTTTCACTTTCACTTTTAAATAACGATACTTGCTTAACCATTTGCCTTCTTTAAAGTTAACAGGTTTAATTTCTGGATCTTCTGTGTCAACTCCTAAAACGTAAGTGTCTAAAATTTTGGATCTGGCACTTAATAGATTTCCTTTTTTGGTTGTTGATGTATATGCTAAATAATTTTTATAATAACCAACAAGTCTTGCAATAAAAAGTTTGTCTTTATCTGCTTCTGTATAGTTACTAATGTCATAACTAATTGTAAAATATTTTTGTGCTGAAACTGTTGGTCTATGTAATGTTAATGTATCGTTATTTACTCTAAAATCTATAAAGAAATCGTCATAAAATGTGTTTGATGGAAAATACACCGAAACATTTTGTTCTTTTAAATTAGTAACTTGATCTGCATAAACATAATGATCTGTAATTTCATCTTTTTTATAAGTTATGTTATTACTATTTTCTCCAGCAATAGGAATAGTTAGCCATGTATCGTTACCTTTAAAATCTTTTATTCTTACTTTATAAATAGAAGCAGTACTGTCTTCGACATTAATATAACCATTTTCGTCAACGGATTTATAAAGACTTAATGGATTATTTGGTTGAACAAAAAGTTTTTGAATACGAGATTTATTGTTTTTAAAATGAGCATAGTCAATTAAACGATTAAGATGTTTGGTTTCGTTAAAAGAAAAACGTTTAAAATCTATTTCAAAGTTTTTATTACCATTAAAAAAAGTTTGAATATTACTCACCCCATTTTTATTTGCAGCTAAATCTTGCCTATCGTAGGTGATAATTCCAAATCCTATTTTGCCGAATGCTTTAATATTTTCAACAGTATAATTACCATTAGTTTGAGGAATTAACCTAAGTTTAGTTTTTTTGTTAGTTTGATTAACATGTGATTTTTCGTCTATTGGATAAGCATAAACACCTAAAATAGTTGGTCTCTTTGTGTCTTTAATATCAATTCCAAAAAGCATAGGATTTATTGGTCTTTCACTTTTATCCCTAATTTCAAAATGTAAATGCGGAGCACTAGAACCGCCAGTATTACCACTAAAAGCTATAATCTCGTCAGTATCAATTAATAATTCTACAACAGTAGGAAAAAGTTCTATTTCAAAAGTTTCCTTTTCGTATTGAATCTTCTTAACGTAAGCTTCAATTTTAGGAGAAAATTTCTTCAAATGAGCATAAACAGTAGTGTAACCATTTGGATGTGTAATGTATAATGCCTTGCCATAACCCCAATGCGAAATTTTTATTCTGCTTACATATCCCTTTGCCGCAGCAAACACTTTTAAGCCTTCGCGCTGTTGAGTTTTTATATCTAATCCCGAATGAAAATGGTTAGAGCGTAACTCGGCAAAAGTTCCAGAAAGCACTAAAGTAACATCTAAAGGACTGCGAAAGTAATCTTGCGGATATGGATTTTGTGTAGTAGCAAGTTGCGTAAAAATTAATAAAATGAAGATGAATCTGTTTCGCATAAATTAAGATATTAGTGCTAAAATATTAATTTGTAAGTAATATGCAAAGTGAATTACAAATACTAAGCCATAATATTATAATGAGTTGATTATTAAGTTCTTTTAAAATATACTTAAAAACAATTGTTATTTATAATTTGGTATGTTAACTTTGTGTAATAAGTATTGAATTTATTAAATGAGTAATATTGAGACTATTGTAGATTCTTTAGAGAACAGAATTAACAAAGTGTTGCATAAACTAGAAGTTTTAAAGCAAACAAATGTAAAATTAAAAGACGATGTTGCATTATCTCAAAGTAAATTATCCGAACAGGAAGAATTAATAAGCTCTTGGGAAGAAAAATATGAAACACTCAAATTTGCGAATTCTATACTTGGTAGTAACGAGAGTAAAAAAGAAACAAAGCTTAAAATAAATGCATTAATAAGAGAGATTGATTATTGTATTTCTCAATTATCTGAATAATGCTACATAGTATTAAATGGCAGAAAAGCTTAAAATAAAGCTATCTATAGCTAATAGAGTATATCCTTTAACAATAGAGCCAAGTCAAGAGGAAGGATTACGAAAAGCTGCTCTGCAAATTGATACTATGATTAAACAGTTTGAGCAAAGTTATTCTGTGAGAGATAAGCAAGATGTATTAGCAATGTGTGCTTTACAATTCGCATCTCAAACCGAACAGAAAACAATAGATAAAGATAATTTAAGTGAAGAAGTTGAATTTAAACTAAACACTTTAGATCAACTATTAAAGGAACATTTAAGTTCTTAAGTTCTTTAAAATAAATATAGGTTACTGCCTGCATTAGTTATTTTTTTTGATAAACTCAACGTTAATTCTTTAAAAAGGGTGAGTTTAAGTTGTAAAAGCGTGCTGTCTTGCTACAGATACTTGATCAGCTTGTTAGCCCTAAACTTGTTTTTAAGGAGTTTGTACAAAACCACAACTATTGCAGGCTTTTTTTATAAACTAACTAAATATTAAAGATGGATACTAATACAATTTTATTAATTGTTGGAGCAGCTATATTAGGTGTAGTAATAGGATTTGGGATTACTAAAATACTAGAGAAAAATAATGCATCTAAACTGATAAAAAACGCAAAAAGAGAATCGGCTAATATTATCAAAGATGCAAATCATGATGGAGAAGCTATAAAAAAAGATAAAATTCTTCAAGCAAAAGAAAGATTTATAGAGCTAAAGTCAGAACATGAAAAAGTAATTTTATCAAGAGATAAAAAAATGGCTGAAGCCGAAAAACGTACAAGAGATAAAGAATCTCAAATATCATCCGAACTCAATAAAAATCAAAAACTTAATGTTGATATTGAGGAGAAAATTAAAAATTATAATTACCGTTTAGATTTTTTAGAAAAACGTAAAGAAGAAGTTGAAAAAGTGCATAAAAGGCAAATTCAACAGCTTGAAGTTATTTCGAGTTTATCTGCCGAAGATGCTAAATCACAATTAATTGAGTCTTTAAAAGGTGAAGCAAAGAATGATGCAATGACATACATTCAGGAAAAGATGGAAGAAGCTAAACTTACTGCGCAGCAAGATGCAAAAAAGATCATAATTAATACCATACAACGTGTAGGAACCGAAGAAGCAGTAGATAATTGTGTGTCTGTTTTTAATATTGAATCCGACGATATTAAAGGAAGGATTATTGGAAGAGAAGGCCGAAATATTCGTGCTATTGAAGCTGCAACTGGAGTAGAAATTATTGTTGATGATACTCCTGAAGCAATTATTTTATCTTGTTTTGATTCTGTAAGAAGAGAAATTGCACGTTTATCGTTGCATAAACTGGTAACCGACGGAAGAATACATCCTGCAAGAATAGAAGAAATTGTAAAGAAAACCCAAAAACAAATTGAGCAGGAAATTATTGAAGTTGGTAAGCGTACAGTTATAGATTTAGGAATTCATGGTTTAAACCCTGAATTAATTAAAATGGTAGGTCGAATGAAATACCGTTCGTCTTACGGACAAAATTTATTGCAACATTCAAGAGAGGTTTCTAAATTATGTGGTATTATGGCTGCCGAATTAGGATTAAATTCTAAAATAGCCAAGCGTGCAGGATTATTGCATGATATTGGTAAAGTGCCAGATGCCGAAGCAGATATGGAAACTCCTCATGCCATTTTAGGTATGCAATGGGCTGAAAAATTTGGAGAAAAATCTGAAGTCTGTAATGCAATTGGTGCGCATCATGATGAGATAGAAATGAAATTTTTATTATCTCCAATTGTACAAGTTTGCGATGCTATTTCTGGAGCGCGACCAGGAGCAAGACGACAAGTATTAGATTCTTATATTCAACGCTTAAAGGACCTGGAAGATATTGCATTTGGATTTACAGGAGTTAAAAAGGCATACGCAATTCAAGCTGGTCGTGAGTTACGTGTTATTGTTGAAAGCGAAAAAGTAAGCGATGATAAAGCAGCAAATTTATCGTTTGAAATTTCTCAAAAAGTACAAACAGATATGACTTATCCAGGACAAGTTAAGGTTACTGTAATAAGAGAAACCAGAGCTGTGAATATTGCGAAGTAGTTGGTTGTTAATTTGTTTGTTGTAAAGTTGTTTTGTTTTGCGCTAGGAATATGCTAATATTCATATTGTGTTTACTGAACACTGCTTACTCATTTCCTCGGATGAAATTTATTCACAACATCCTTTAAATGGCTTTTATCTACGTGCATATAAATTTCGGTGGTGGTAATGCTTTCATGCCCTAGCATAAGTTGTATGGCTCTTAAATCGGCACCATTTTCTAATAAGTGTGTAGCAAAAGAATGCCTAAAAGTATGTGGTGATATGGTTTTATGGATGCCTGCTTTTTCGGCTAATTGTTTTACAACAGTAAAAATCATTGCACGAGAGAGCTGTTTTCCTCTTCTGTTCAAAAATAAAGTGTCTCGATATGCTTCAATAATTGGTATATGAGTTCTAATTTCATTTTTATAAATAGAAATATATTTTTGTGTAGAATTTCCAATGGGTACAAAACGTTGTTTATCTCCTTTTCCTGTAACTTTAATAAAACCTTCATCGAAAAATAAATCAGAAATTTTCAAATTAGTTAATTCGCTAACTCGTAATCCACAACTGTAAAGCGTTTCAATTATGGCACGATTGCGTTCGCCTTGAGGTTTGCTTAAATCTATAGCAGAAACAATTTTATCAATCTCTTGAATGGTTAATGTGTCTGGTATCTTCCTTCCAATTTTGGGTGATTCAATTAGTGCTAAAGGGTTGGTTGTTCTGTAATCTTCAAAAATTAAATAGTCGAAAAAACTTCTTAATCCAGAAATTAATCGTGATTGTGATCTTGCATTTAGTTCTTTAGCTATTGTGTAAATAAATTGCTGTATGGTTTCAGAATCTATTTTAATGGGAGAAACTTCAATATTATTATCTTCCAAATACAAAATCATTTTTTTTACATCTTGTTTATAACTATGTATAGAGTTTTGAGATAGACCTCGCTCAATCTTTAGGTAGTGATTATAATCTTGTAATGCTTGAGCCCATTTCATGGTCACAAAAATAGCACAAATAGATTACTATTTAGAAGTAAAAAGCATAAGAAATACTTTCTATTTATAAATAATAATGACCAAAGATTTTGCATTTTTGACCTGAAAACACTAGCTTTATAATTATTAACCAATTAAAAACTAACATATTATGAAAAAATTATTATTAATTACTGTACTCGCAGGTTTAACTTTGGCGAGTTGTGCTACTACTCCAAAATTTGGAGTGAGGGCAGGAGCTAATTTTGCTTCAATTAATGGAGATGATGCTGATAGTTTTGAAGGTAAAACAGGATTCCACATTGGAGCTGTTGCAGAAATGGAGGTTTCTGAGAAATTTGCTGTACAACCTGAAGTGTCATTTTCTTCTCAAGGAGCAGATTATTCAGAGAGTATGTACACAGGTTCATATAACTTAAATTATGTGAATGTGCCAGTAATGGCTAAATTTAAAGTTGCTGAAGGATTTAGTTTGGAAGCTGGACCACAAGTAGGGTTTTTATTATCTGCAAAAGATAAATTTGATGGAGAAGGAGGTTCTGGTGATGAAGATGTTAAGGATGTGACTAAAGGTATTGATTTTGGAGTAAACTTAGGAGTGGGTTATGAACTAGAAAGTGGCTTAAATTTTGGTATACGTTATAACTTAGGTCTTTCTGAACTTAATGACTTTGGTGATTTATCTGGAAATGAAAGTTGGAAAAATGGAGTTATTCAGTTATCTGTTGGATTTTTCTTTTAATTTTCTTATTAGTAATAATTTGGAAGGGAAGCAATTGCTTCCCTTTTTTATATGCCTTAAATTTTAATATCTTTACCTTATGAAAAAATTAATCATTATAAATGGTCCTAACTTAAATTTGCTTGGTAAACGTGAACCCAAAATTTATGGAAGCTTAACTTTCACAGAATTTTTAAGTGAGATAAAAGAAAAATACTCAAGTTTTCAAATAGATTATTTTCAATCTAATATAGAAGGAGAACTCATTGATAAATTGCATGAGGTAGGTTTTACATATGATGGTATTATTTTAAATGCAGCAGCTTACACACATACTTCAGTAGGAATTGGAGATGCTGTTAACGCTATTGAAACTCCAGTTATAGAAGTGCACATTTCTAACACATATTCCAGAGAAGAGTTTAGACACAAATCTTATATTTCAGCAAATGCTAAAGGTATAATACTTGGTTTTGGATTGCAGAGTTATGAGTTGGCTATTCAGAGTTTTCTTTAAAAAGACCACTAACTTCGTTCATTGTTTGATATGAGATTGCTCGCGTTGCTCTCTTATAGATATTAGACTTTCAACATAAACTAAAAAGTTCCAGAAATTTCTGGAACTTTTTGTCTAATGTCTAGTATCTAAAAGCTTACAAAGTAAGCGGTCTAGCATCTTCTACAAATGAATCACTTCATCATAAGCATCAGCAACTGCTTCCATAACAGCTTCGCTCATTGTTGGGTGAGGATGTACGGCTTTTAGCACTTCGTGCCCTGTAGTTTCTAGTTTTCGTCCTAAAACAGCTTCAGCAATCATATCTGTTACACCAGCACCAATCATGTGGCAACCTAACCATTCGCCATATTTAGCATCAAAAATCACTTTTACAAAACCGTCTTTTGTGCCTGCAGCACTTGCTTTTCCTGAGGCAGAGAATGGAAATTTACCAATTTTTATATCGTAACCTTCTTCTTTGGCTTGTGCTTCGGTTAAACCAACACTTGCTATTTCAGGAGAACAATAGGTGCAACCTGGAATGTTTCCATAATCTAAAGCTTCTACATGTTGTCCAGCAATTTTTTCGACACATAAAATACCTTCAGCAGAAGCCACGTGAGCCAATGCTTGTCCAGTAGTTACATCTCCAATAGCATAGTAACCAGGAATATTGGTTTGGTAATAATCGTTTACTAAAATTTTATCTCTATCTACTGCAATACCAACATCTTCCAGCCCAATATTTTCGATATTAGATTTTATGCCAACAGCAGACAAAATGATATCTGCTTCAATAATTTGGTCTCCCTTTTTAGTGTTTACTGTGGCTTTAACTCCGCTACCAGAAGTATCAACCGAAGTGACTTCGGAAGAGGTCATAATTTTAATGCCACTTTTCTTGAAAGAACGTGCCAATTGTTTAGAAACGTCTTCATCCTCAAGAGGAACTACATTTGGTAAAAATTCAACAATAGTAACATCAGTTCCCATAGAATTGTAGAAATATGCAAATTCTACACCAATAGCACCAGAACCTACAACAATCATCGTTTTAGGTTGTTCTGTTAAAGTCATAGCTTCACGATAACCTATTACTTTCTTACCATCTTGAGGTAAGCTTGGTAGTTCTCTGGAGCGTGCTCCAGTTGCAATAATAATATGGTCTGCACTATATTCTTTACCATCTACATCAATCTTTTTACCGGTTTTAAGTGTACCAAAACCATTAATAACATCAATCTTATTTTTTTTCATTAAAAACTGAACACCTTTACTCATGCCATCTGCAACACCACGACTTCGTTGTACAACAGCATCAAAATCTTTATCGTAATCTTTTACTGATAATCCATAATCGTTAGCATGCTTTAAGTACTCAAAAACTTGGGCAGATTTTAAAAGTGCTTTGGTTGGAATACAGCCCCAATTTAGACAGACACCACCAAGATTTTCTTTTTCTACAACAGCTATTTTAAACCCTAATTGTGAAGCTCTAATAGCTGTAACATAACCTCCAGGGCCACTTCCTAAAACTATAATATCGTATTTGTTCATGTGTATTTTTTTAGTCGATTTTTGAAGCTACAAATTTACTAAACCAAATTAGAATAATAAATGATAGTCTATACTTTATTATAAATCATCTGTAAAATGTCGTCTGTCTTTTTTTTTACCAAACTTTTCTTTGTTATAAGCTGCAGATTTTCCTTTTGGAACTGATAATGATTGCCAATCGTTACCTTTAATCATTTTGCCAACATAAACAATTTGACCAATATGAAAAGCATAATGAGATAACTGCCTGTTAATTGCTTCAGTAACTGTGTGTCCTTGATTACGAATGTAAATTAGTTGTTTTAAATCGTTTTCATTTAACAATTTCATAGCTTTAAACAGACAATTCCATCCTTTTTCCCAAGCTATAATCATATCATTTTTTGTAGTATAGGGATCTTCAAATTCGGTATCGCGATGTCTCCAAGTTTTTTCGCCATCTTCAGTTAAAAAATTTGTCCAACGCGATAACATATTACCTACAATATGCTTTGTTATAATTGCAATACTGTTACTTTCTTCATTAAACTGCCATTGTATTTGTGTATCATTTAATTGCTCAAAAGTTTTGTCTCCAAGTATTTTATAATATTCAAATTGCTTTACAATGTTGTCTAGACAACTATTCATTTTTGTTAAAATCTATACTTACAGAATTTACACAAAAACGTTCTCCAGTTTCGGTTGGTCCATCATTAAAGACATGACCCAAATGACTGCCACAGTTAGAACAAACTATTTCGGTTTGCAACATGCCCTGAGATTTGTCAAGTATTCTATCTACTGTACCTTTAATAGCATCATCAAAACTTGGCCAACCACAATGTGCATCAAATTTACTGTCGCTTTCAAATAATTGCATATTACAAGCCGCACAATTGTAAGCTCCATTTTCAAAATGAAGGTTGTATTTTCCTGTATGAGGTAGCTCTGTGCCTTTATTCCTCAAGACTTTATATTGTTCTTCTGAAAGTTCAGAACGCCACTGATTTTCAGTTTTATCTATATTAAATTTACTCATTCTTTTTGGAAACAAATTTTAATGCAACTCCATTAATACAATGTCGCTTACCAGTTGTGTTTTTGGGGCCATCGTTAAATACATGACCAAGATGACTTCCACAAGTAGCACAATGTTCTTCTGTATAAGCAAAACCTAAATCATAATCTGTAGAAAATGCTACATTATTTTTTATTTCTCTGTCAAAACTAGGCCATCCAGATTTTGAATCATATTTATAATCACTTTCAAACAAAGGGGTTTTACAAGCTACACAAATATAAGTGCCTTTGTTATAATTATTATTTAGTGCACTAGAGAATTGACGTTCTGTTCCTGCTTCACGAAGCACATAATATTCTAGGTCGCTTAATTGTGCCTTCCATTCAGTATCTGATTTTGTGACAGGAAATACTTTTTGCTCTTTTTGTTGTTGTGCTGTAGAATTACTACTATAGAATATTAAGAATACTGTATATAGGATTAATTTCTTCATTGTTGAATAAAATTAAGTTATTTATATGAAGTAGTCGTTAAAAAATATAAAGTCTTATAAATTTTTGTAACTTATTTTCAGAATTGCTAGCCTTAATTTAAGACACTTTTAAGTAATAACTCATACTTTTTTATTAAATTGCTACACAAAATTTAGGATAATGAAGAAGATATATTTTTTTTTGTTGGGAATAGTGATAAGCTGTGCATTTCAAACTATTAATGCACAACAGATAGATCGCATACAGCGTGGTCAACGTGGTTATGTCCCTCCAGCAAGGTTGAGTAATGAAACGTATATAGAAACAAAAGATCCATATAGAGAGGCTAATATTATCCTGCCAAAATGTATTGAAGAATTTGAGTTAGATGCTTTTGAAAAGGAAGTTTTAAAAAATATGCTAATTAAGAAGTTTGAAAATCAAAATGTTATATTAAGCGATAAAAATAATAATCGTGAAACTCGAAGAAAGAAGATGCTTGATTTAGATAAGGATTTTTATAAAGAACTATCTTCTATTCTTACTGCAGAAGAAATTGAACAATTTAAAGTCATGGATTTTGTACAATCTAAAGAAGTGAAGAAAAAAAAGAAAAAGAATCGGCGTAAAAATAGAAAGACTTAATAAAAAAGAGGCGCATTTTATAAGCCTCTTTTTTTTATCTATATTTTGGTTAAAAATTAATTGAATGTTAAATAATTTAGCAACAGCTTTTTTTTTTAATTTTAAAACAAAAGAAAAATCGATATGAAAAATATGATTCTTTTATTAGTATTCTGGTTTGGATTTCAAAATATAAATGCACAAAAGCAGATTGCTATTTATTGGGATGTTTCATATTCTATGAAGGATAGGAAGATTGATCGAGAATTGCAATATCTTAATAACTATTTTAAGAAATACCAAGTGGCAAATGTTACGTTAGTTATGTTTAGTAACGATATTATTCTTAAAGAAACTTATGCTATAAAGGCAGGAAATTGGACGAATTTAAAGCAGGAGTTACAAAACACTATTTACGACGGAGCTACATCATTTTCCAACTTATTTAAGGATAATTTTGAGGAGTCTTTTTTATTTTCAGATGGAATTGAAAATCTAGATAAATTTAGACCACCAACAGATAAGCCTCTTCATATTATTTCTACTTTACCTTGTACTAATGCAGTTTATTTAAAATTAGCAGCCGATTTATCTTCGGGATCTTATGTGTATTTAAATAGTGAACTTGAGCAAGCTAATAAAATTGAAAAAATCGAGCAACTTTTTTCTGGCGAGCCTGAAGGTTATGTCACTGGAACAATTTCTGGAATAGAAGGTCCTTTAATTAACGTAAGTGTAATTAATAAAAATTCAAATCAAGGTATTGCTTCTAGTGCAGTAGGAACCTATAAGATTAAGGCAATAGAAGGCGATATATTGACATTTACATATTTAGGGAAAAAAACTGTAAATATTAGAGTAACCAAGGCAGATGTTTTTAATATTACAATGGGAGATATAGAAGAAAATCTGGATGAAGTTGTAATTACTTCTGAAGTAAAAAAAGTAGAATTGGTAAATACAGGCAATAATAAGGTAGATAAAAAACGATTAGGATACTCCATTGAATCTATTGGTGAAGAAGAAATTTCAGGATTAGATACTGATGTTAAGTTAGCAGTTAAAGGACAGTTTGCAGGACTTGAAATACAAAATAATACGGCTCAAGATCGTGTAGATTTAAGTCAGTTTCTTGGTAGAGGTAAAAACATGACAATTACTGGCAATCAATATGGTTTAATAGTGCTTGATGGTGTACCTCTGGCCCAATCAAACTCTGGTGCTGGAGGTGGTTTTGTAAGTGACACTAGTTTCATTAATCCAGATATGATTGTAGATATTACCTATTTAAAAGGTCTAGCGGCTACTAATAAATATGGAGCTAAAGGCATGAATGGTGTTTTACTAATTACTACAAAAAATGCAGTTGGAGATAAAGCAAATAGAAAAAAGAAAAATAAATTAGGAACTACAGCAACTTATAGTGGCAATGCCCAACTTATTAGCGAGTTGCCTGAAGTGTCTTATATAAAGGTATTGAAAACTTCTAAAACTATTGACCAAGCTTTTCAAAATTACTTATTGCAAAGAGAACAACACGGTAATAAACCAGAATTCTACCTTGACACTTACGATTATTTTAGAGGATGGAATAGCGAGCTGTTATCTAAACGTGTGTTATCCAATGTTTATGAAATAGCGTTTAGCGATGTAAAAGCTTTAAGAGCACTTTCTTATAAACAGCAAGCTAACAGAAATTATAAAGATGCAGTTGTGACACTTAAAAGAGTGCAAAAATTAGAATCAAAACAATCGCAATCTTATAGAGATTTAGCTTTAGCAAATAATTATGCTGGAAACTATATCGAATCATTAAAAATATACGATAATATTGATAATAATCGAAGTGTAGGAAATATAGTTTTGCTGGGAATGAATAAAACGATTACAAATGAGACTAAAAACTTAATTGCACTTCATCGCAATCAATTAAATGTACAAGGAATTAATCAAAAGTTCTTAAGACCTATAAAATATAAAGCAAGAGTAGTATTTGAATGGAATAATTTTGATGCTGAATTTGATTTAAATATTATTAATCAACAAAAGCGTTTTTTTACTTGGTCTCATACAATTGCTGAAAATTCACAGCGCATCTTACAAGAAAAGGAATTAGGTTATGGTCTTGAGGAATTTTATCTCACTTCATCCGATTTAGGAGAATGGACTTTTAACATGAAATATTACGGAAACAGATCAAAATTAGATCAACCTACATATGTAAAAATCACTATTTATAAAAATTTTGGTTCTGCTAACGAAACTAAAGACATTAAAGTAGTTAGATTACACAAAAAAGATATTGAACAAAACGTTGTAAAATTGAATGTAAATTAGGTTTGCATTTCTCTTTTTATGCAACAATTTTTTTTTTAGAAATCCGATAAAAAATAATTGAAGTGATAAGTCCAATTAATGTAAAGCCAGCTAATGCCAAAAACACATGTTGATGTCCTAATTCTCCAGGAGAATTATCTAATAAAACACCAATCAGAGGACCAGAAAAAATATCTGGCGTGTAACCAACAATCGAAATAAATCCAACTGCTGTTCCTGTTAGTGCTAACGGAATTTTTCCTTCTTCCATAGCTGCAAAATATAGTACTCTTACTGAATACACACCTAAAGCCATCAAACCAATAGAAAGCGCAAAAAGCAATGTGGTCTGTTCGCTTATTATACCTGTAGCAAAAATTAAACTTGTAATAAATGTTAAAAAGAAGCCGATGATAATCCATAATGATGCTCGTGTCCTATCTGCTAATAAACCAATAACAACACCAATAATTGGTCGCATGTAAAGTAAAGAAGTTCCAACTTTTGCAGATTCAATATCATCATAAAGCATAACGTCTTTAGCATACAAGCTAAAAACATCAGTCATTTTATAACCAACATAAGCACACAAAATAATAATCATAAGTAACCAAACAGAAGGAATCTTCATTACTTTTTTGAAGTTAGCTTTTGTCAAGGCTTCTGAGTTTTTCTGATTAGAAACGCTATTTGTTTGTAAAGGGTTAAGAAAATAGAAAACTAAAACACCAACGATGCAAATTACTATTGATGAAAACAGAATAACATATTGAAATGCTTCCTTGCGTTCCAGCAAATTAGTTTCGGATATATCAACATCTATAAATAGAGAAAAAATAAGAACACCAATAGATCCAAAACCTGCAGCGACTAATCCACGACCACCATCAAGAAACCCAAAAGCTAACCCTTGTTTTTTTGTTCCTCCCCAAATTCTTGTAGCTTTTATCATAGCAGCCCAAAACAAGAAAATAGTTGTAAATCCCCAATATCCAAAGAGCAATTTTAGATTGAAGTAAGAAGGATATGTTGAAAGATAAAAACCACCTAATGCTGTTAATATTAGAGCTACAGACATTAATATTCTTGGATGAAACTTATCTGCTAATGGTCCTCCAAATAAATAGGAGAACAGAGCAACAATTCCATATATAGAACCGCAAGTTCCCAATTGTAGATTGTTGATGTCAAAAACTTCTAAATAGGTTGGTCTGAATATACGTGCTAAAACAAAGGGTAAAATAAAAACAGCCTCACCAGCAAGAATTAGTAGAATAATAACGTAAAAAGGTTGTTTAGTTCTATCCATCTATGTTGCTAAACCTGTAAAACACCCAAATTAAACTTTTTCTCAATAGGAGCATGGTTGGCAGCTTCAATTCCCATACTAATCCAAGTTCGTGTATCAAGTGGGTCAATAATAGCATCTGTCCAAAGATTAGCTGCAGCATAATATGGAGATACTTGAGCATCATATCTAGATTTTATCTTGTTAAAAAGTGCTTCTTCTTTTTCTTTTGTAAATTTCTCTCCTTTTTTTTCTAAAGATGCTTTTTCAATTTGAAGTAATACTTTAGCAGCAGAATTCCCACTCATTACAGCAAGTTCTGCACTTGGCCATGACACAATAAGTCTAGGATCGTAAGCTTTTCCACACATGGCATAATTTCCTGCGCCATAACTATTACCTATAATAATCGTGAATTTTGGCACGACAGAATTACTTACAGCATTTACCATTTTTGCACCATCTTTTATAATACCTCCTTGTTCGCTTTTACTACCAACCATAAACCCTGTAACATCTTGTAAAAACACCAACGGAATTTTCTTCTGATTGCAATTAGCAATAAAACGAGTTGCCTTATCTGCACTATCACTATAAATTACACCTCCAAACTGCATTTCACCTTTTTTTGTTTTTACAACTTTACGTTGATTTGCTACAATACCAACAGCCCAACCATCAATTCTTGCATAAGCTGTGATTAAGGTTTTGCCATAACCAGCTTTGTATTCATCAAATTCAGAATTATCAACCAATCTTTTTATGATATCTTTCATATCGTATTGATCAGTTCTAGATTTTGGAAGAATGCCATAAATTTCTTCAGAGTTTTCTTTAGGCTTTATTGTTTTAATTCTGTTAAAACCAGCTTTATCATAATCCCCAATTTTATCTACAATCCTTTTTATTGTGTTAAGAGCATCCTTATCGTCTTTGGCTTTGTAATCTGTAACTCCACTAATTTCACAATGTGTAGTTGCCCCTCCAAGAGTTTCATTATCTATACTTTCTCCAATCGCAGCTTTTACTAAATAACTTCCGGCAAGAAATATACTTCCTGTTTTATCAACAATAAGTGCTTCATCACTCATAATAGGAAGGTAAGCACCACCTGCCACACAACTTCCCATAATAGCAGCAATTTGGGTTATACCTTTACTACTCATAACTGCATTGTTTCTAAAGATGCGTCCAAAGTGTTCTTTATCAGGAAAAATTTTATCTTGCATTGGTAGATACACACCTGCACTATCTACCAAATAGATGATAGGTAAACGATTTTCTATCGCAATTTCTTGAGCACGGAGATTCTTTTTTGCAGTAATAGGAAACCAAGCTCCAGCCTTTACAGTAGCATCATTGGCAACAACAATACATAGTTTTCCTTTTATATACCCTATTTTAACAACAACACCTCCTGAAGGACAGCCACCATGTTCTGTGTACATATCTTCTCCTGCAAATGCACCAATTTCTATACATTTCGAATCTTTGTCTAGCAAATAATCAATACGTTCACGAGCAGTCATTTTGCCTTTGGCATGATGTTTCTCAATACGAGTTTTTCCACCACCAAGTTTTACTTTTGATAATCGTTTTATTAATCCTGAAACTAAAAGTTTATTATGATCTTCGTTTTTATTGAAGTTGATATCCATTAATGTGTAGTTTGCTGCTAAAGTACAAAAGAACTTTTTCCCACGAAAGTGGGAATCTTTTTAATTGAATTATATAGATGTATTACATGGAAATATATTCCTTGGAAAATAAAATAATTATTTCTATCTTTGAAAAAAATAAAATAATGAATAATCCTACTTCAAAAACAATTTTAAACACACGTAATTATTTAACCGAATCAAAAATGCGTAATCATTTTACAGTTATTGACGAACCAAAAGATTTAGGAGGTGATGATAATGGCCCAACACCAGTTGAACACTTATAACAGCAATAGGAAGTTGTGTTGCAATAACTTTACGAATGTATGCAGAGCGTAAAGACTGGGATTTAGGCAAAATCACTGTAAATGTAAGTCAGCATACAGAAACCACTTCTGAAGGAATTATAAAATATCTAGCCGAAGATATTTCTTTTGAAAATGAAATAACAGAAGATCAGAGAAAAAGATTATTGAATATTGCAGGAAAGTGTCCTGTAGCTAAAATGGTTAAGAACGAAACAAAAATAGAAACAAAAATTAGCTAATTAAGTATGAAAAAAATCATAGCCTTTGCAGGAAGCAATAGTAGAAACTCCATAAATAAACAATTAGCAGTTTATGTGACAAATAAAATTAAAAACGTCGAAATCAATATTCTTGATTTAAATGATTATGAATTACCTCTTTTTGGTATAGACCACGAAGAAGAACACGGTATTCCTGATATTGCAAAACAATTTTTAGCAATAATAAAATCGACAGATGGTATTGTGTTATCTCTTGCCGAGCATAATGGAGCTTATTCAACAGTATTTAAAAATCTTTTTGATTGGATGTCGAGAATTGACGGTAAATTATGGAATGATAAGCCAATGCTACTTATGGCAACATCGCCAGGAAGAAGAGGAGGTTCTTCTGTTTTAGAAATTGCTAAAGGACGGTTTCCGTTTATGGGAGGAAACATTATTGCAGATTTTTCTTTACCTTCATTTGCACAAAACTTTTCAACAGATGGTATTGTTGATGCTAAATTAAAACACAAATTGGCAGAAGCTATTACTAAATTTGAGGTTGCTATTAAATAATTTTAAAAGATCTATTATGAATTCAGAAAGAGAAATAATTAAAGAATACACAAACGGAGAAATAATTGTTATATGGAAACCCAAAACTTGTATTCATGCTGCAGAATGTGTGCATAGACTTCCAAAAGTTTATAATCCAGACGGAAAACCTTGGATAAAAGTTGAAAACGCTTCTACGGAAGAGTTAAAAGATCAAATTGAGGCTTGCCCTTCTGGAGCATTATCATATAGAATGAATAATAATAAAAAAATGAAAGAAATGGAAAATATTAAAGTAGAAGTTTTAGAAAATGGACCATTAATTGTGCATGGAACTTTAGAAATTGTAAATGCAAATGGCGAAAAGGAGTTAAAGGAAAACAGAGCAGCATTTTGCAGGTGTGGTGTTTCTCAAAACAAACCATATTGTGATGGCGCTCATAAAAAAGCTGAGTTTAAAGGATAAATAATGGGAGATATTTCAAAAGATATTAATTCAAAATTTCTTAATAATAAAGTGAAGGCATTATTAAACATAATCTACACTGCAAATTGGATTAATAGTCAGCAGAATATTTTTTTTAAGCCTTATGGAATTTCTCCACAGCAATTCAATATTCTTCGTATTTTAAAAGGAGCAACAAAGCCTTTAAAAGTGCAAACCATTAAAGAACGAATGATTGAAAGATCTCCTAATGCTACACGTTTAATGGATAAGCTTTGCAATAAAGAGTTAATAGAACGTATTGCATGTTCTGAAGACAGACGTGTAGTACATATTGGAGTAACTAAAAAAGGGTTAAAGATTTTAGAAGATATCTCCAAGAATATGAAGGATGATTATATTGATAATTTAACAAATGAAGAAGCTATTAAATTAAGTGATTTGCTTGATAAAATTAGATGACAACTTGTCGTCATTCTCACGAAAGTGTGAATCTCATAAGGATTATTAGAAGATAAATAAGAATTTCAATTCTTAAAATAATGAAGTATAATTAAAAAGATACTCGCTTTTACGAGCATGAAAATGAAACTAAATACAATAAAAACAGTTGGACGAAGCGATTTCGTTAATATGGGATCGATAGAATTACGACAACCCATTCCAACACAACAAATAGAAATGGTAGATCCATTTATATTATTACATCATTATGGACCATATGCAATTAGCGAAGAAAGCAATCCGTTTGATTTAGGACCACATCCACATCGTGGATTTGAACCAGTAACCTTTTTAATACAAGGAGAACAATTACATCGTGATTCTTTAGGAAACGAAAGTGTTGTAAAAGCAGGAGATGTGCAATGGACAACTGCAGGAAGAGGAATTATTCATGCAGAAGGGCCTACAAAAGAGTTTATTAGAAAAGGAGGTACGCTTGAAGGTATTCAGTTATGGTTAAATCTTCCAGCAGAAAAGAAAATGATTACTGCTAATTATCAGCATGTAAAAAATGAAAAATTTAATATTGTTTCTTCTCAAGATAAGAAAGTAAAGATTCAAGTCATTGCTGGAAATTTAGAAGGTAAATCTGGAAAAATCTCTACTCAAACTTCTGTAAATGCATTTATGATTGCTATTGAAGAAGATGGATTTTACGAATTGAAGATCTCAGAAAATCATCAATCTTTATTATATCTATTGCATGGAAGTGTAATAGTAAATGATAAGGAAGATTTAATCGAAGATGAAAATCAACTTATAGAATTTCATCAAGATGGAGAAGGTTTTTCTGTAAAAGGAAACTCAAAAAGCAAACTATTGTTTTTGTCTGGATCACCATTTAAAGAAAAAGTAACAAGCTATGGTCCCTATGTTATGAACACACAAACCGAAATTATGGAAGCAATGCGTGATTATCAACAAGGTAAAATGGGATTTCTTCCAGCGAGTTAATTTTTAATTCCCACGAAAGTTGGAATCTCAATATAACGCTTCTTAACCTTTCTCGCATTGGATTTAAAAATTAGCATTATTTAAGTGCACAATAAGCTAATTTTTTATAGTAGCTTCCATAAAGGTTTTCAAAATTAATTTGCGATATTTGCTTTTCGACTAATAATTAAAACATAATTAATTATGGCAATGAATAAAAACACAGTATTAGCGTGGGCAACTTTTATAATGATTATTGTAGGATTAGGATTAATCGCTCTTGGAGCATTTAGATACGACGAAATAGCAGGTTGGGGATTTGCAGCAGTTGGTGTTGGGTTTTTTGCAATAGCTTGGGTGTTTAATGCATTAAAAGGAAGAGTGTAACGATTTACGATTTTTGATTTCAGAATTTAGGCGATAACTTAACATCCATTTGCCTATTATCCCAATAACTAATAACTTAAAAAAAATGAGCGACGATAAAAAAGTAATCTTTTCCATGGCTGGAGTTACAAAAACCTATAAAAGTGCTAACACTCCAGTTTTAAAGAAAATTTATTTAAGCTTTTTTTATGGAGCTAAAATCGGAATTTTAGGACTTAATGGTTCAGGTAAATCGACGTTATTGAGGATTATTGCTGGTGTTGAAAAAAATTATCAAGGTGATGTTACTTTTTTGCAAGACTATTCGGTTGGTTATCTAGAGCAAGAACCACAACTTGATGAAAGCAAAACAGTTATTGAAATCGTAAAAGAAGGTGTTGCTGAAATTGTTGCAATTCTTGATGAATACAACAAGATAAACGATATGTTTGGGTTAGAAGAAGTCTATTCTAATCCAGATAAGATGGAAAAATTGATGGCACAGCAAGCTGATCTTCAAGATAAAATTGATGCTTCTAACGCTTGGGAACTCGATACTAAATTAGAAATTGCTATGGACGCTTTGCGTACTCCAGATGCTGATAAAAAGATAAGTGTGCTGTCTGGAGGAGAACGTCGTCGTGTGGCTTTATGTCGTTTGCTTTTACAAGAACCAGATGTGTTATTGTTAGATGAGCCAACAAACCATTTAGATGCAGAATCTGTACATTGGCTCGAACATCATTTGGCACAATATAAAGGGACAGTAATTGCTGTTACACACGATAGATATTTTTTAGATAATGTTGCTGGTTGGATTTTAGAACTCGATAGAGGTGAAGGCATTCCTTGGAAAGGAAACTATTCGTCTTGGTTAGATCAAAAATCAAAGCGTTTGGCTCAAGAAAGCAAAACAGCTTCAAAACGTCAGAAAACTTTAGAACGTGAATTAGAATGGGTACGTCAAGGAGCTAAAGGTCGTCAAACAAAACAAAAAGCACGTCTAAAGAATTATGATAAACTCATGAGTCAGGATCAAAAGCAATTGGATGAAAAGTTGGAAATTTATATTCCTAATGGTCCACGACTAGGTACTAATGTTATAGAAGCTGTTGGAGTTAGCAAAGGATATGACGATAGGTTACTTTACGAGGACTTAAATTTTAAGTTACCTCAAGCAGGAATTGTTGGTATTATTGGACCAAATGGAGCCGGAAAGACTACAATTTTTAAAATGATAATGGGAAAGGAAACACCAGACAAAGGCGAATTTAAAGTAGGTGAAACTGCCAAAATCGCTTATGTTGATCAAGCACACTCTAATATAGATCAAGAAAAAACAATTTGGCAAAACTTTAGTGATGAGCAAGACCTTATTATGATGGGAGGACGTCAGGTAAATTCTCGTGCCTATTTGAGCCGTTTTAATTTTAGCGGAAGCGAGCAAAACAAAAAAGTAAAACAACTTTCTGGTGGAGAGCGCAACCGTTTAAATTTAGCGATAACATTAAAAGAGGAAGGTAATGTATTACTTCTAGACGAGCCTACTAACGATCTTGATGTTAATACATTGCGAGCTTTAGAAGAAGGTTTAGAAAACTTTGCTGGTTGCGCTGTAGTTATTAGCCACGACAGATGGTTTTTAGATAGAATATGTACTCATATTCTTGCTTTTGAAGGTGACTCTCAAGTGTATTTCTTTGCAGGAGGTTTTTCTGATTATGAGGAAAATAAAAAGAAACGACTAGGAGGAGATTTAATCCCTAAACGTATAAAGTATAAGAAGTTAGTTAGATAGAATTTTGTCTAAATACTATCGTATAAATGTCCATCTGTAAAATTTTTGTAAACTTTGTTATCTTCTTCAGATTGTAAATGCGTAATCTTACTTAAGTATCCATTTTTAGCTTTGAACTTAAAAAATTTTCTAACACCAAAAAGCATTAATACAAGAAAGATAACTCCTGCTATCGCCAAAATGGTAACAAGGTTAACTTGTTCAATTAATAAATGAGTGCGAATTGTTGAAGGTAATATAGTATATAACATAATATGCTAGATTTGGGTTTGTAGCCTGAACAATATACAATTTATTTTCAATAAAATCAACTAAATACAGTATTATTTGTTTGTAAATCAGTTTAATAGCAAAATTTTTACAAATTAGTTCATTTTTAATATTATATAACGTCTCTATAGAGAATCATTTTCAACAAGAATTTCAACAAACCTTAAGATTCTATAAATATAAAAGCATTATATATTCTTGTATTAGAGTATAGAATTAGGCATCAAAATTATTTTGTCTTCCAATATTATTATAAAATAAAATAATACATTTTACATTTGCTGTAATGAAGTCTGTTGATAAACAATTGTGTTGGTTGTTTGAATGTAGTTCATTTTATGAAATTTTGCCTTATCTTTGCTCTCCAAATAGGTTTGGATATTAATGAGTCAAAAAGTGTTACTTAACGCAAAAGAGGTAAACATCATTCTTCATCGATTGACTTGCCAACTTATTGAAAATCATAACGACTTTACAAATACTGTATTAATTGGCATACAACCACGTGGCAAATATCTTGCTAATAGAATCGCCCAAATGCTTAAAACCGAATATAAGATTAAAAACATTCAGCTTGGGCATCTGGATATTACATTTTTTAGGGACGATTTTAGACGTGGAGAAAAACCATTGGAAGCAAGCACTACAGATATAAATTTTATTATAGAACATAAAAAGGTTGTATTTATAGACGATGTTTTATACACAGGAAGAAGCATAAGAGCAGCATTAACTGCAATTCAATCCTTTGGAAGACCAAACGAAATTGAACTCCTAACACTTATTGATAGGCGTTTTAGCAGACATTTACCAATACAGCCAGATTATAGAGGAAGACAAGTAGATGCAATAAATAACGAAAAAGTAAAAGTAAATTGGAAAGAAAATGAAGGCGAAGATTCAGTTTATTTAATTAATAATTAAGTAATGAATAATTAAAAATGACTTTAGAAGAACTTGAAAAACTTAATTTTGAAAACCCTGACGTACAAGATAGTGTAATTATTAGTTTTGGAAAGTTTAATGGGTTAGATGAAATTCATAAAGTTGATATGAAATTATTAGAGGATATCCATGAAGATATTGGTTATTACGATGGTCATGAAGTGAATATGGATGATACTGATGGAAGATTTTTTGCCTATGGAAATAACGCTGAAAAGTTATTTAAAAACAATACATCTAATTTTAAATGAATTTGAGTTTTTGAATGAAGCAGAAGTGTATTTGTGTTTTAATAAAGATGATGAATCGATTATTGAACTTGAGTTTATAATGAATCAAGAATAAATTTAAACTGGCAACTGAAGAATGAAGACTGCCACTGAATACTAGAAAACATGAGCGAGTTAAGTGTAAACCACTTATTAGGAATTAAATATCTTAACCAACAAGATATTCAGCTTATTTTTGAAACTGCCGATCATTTTAAAGAAGTGATAAACAGACCTATTAAAAAAGTGCCTTCGCTTCGTGATATTACCATAGCAAATTTGTTTTTCGAAAATTCTACAAGAACAAAACTCTCTTTCGAGCTGGCTGAAAAACGTTTATCAGCCGATGTTATTAATTTTTCAGCTTCACAATCTTCCGTAAAAAAAGGTGAGACTTTAATTGATACAGTTAATAATATTTTATCTATGAAAGTAGATATGGTTGTGATGAGGCATCCAAGTCCAGGAGCAGGAGTGTTTTTGTCTAAACATATTGATGCCAGCATTATAAACGCAGGAGATGGAGCTCATGAGCATCCAACTCAAGCCTTATTAGATTCGTATTCAATAAGAGAACGGTTAGGAGAAGTTAAAGGTAAAAATGTCGTGATTGTTGGCGATATATTGCACAGTCGTGTAGCTTTATCAAATATTTTTGCTTTACAACTTCAAGGAGCTAATGTTATGGTTTGTGGTCCAAAAACGCTTATTCCAAAATATATTGATAAACTTGGAGTAAAAGTTGAAACCAATTTGAGACAAGCTCTAAATTGGTGTGATGTAGCTAATGTTCTTCGTGTTCAAAATGAGCGGATGGAAATTAATTATTTTCCATCAACCAGAGAATATACACAACAATTTGGTATAAATTCTGCGCTATTAGATTCATTAGATAAAGAAATTACTATCATGCATCCAGGACCAATAAATCGTGGTGTAGAAATTACAAGTGATGTTGCAGATTCTGAACAAGCTATTATTCTTAATCAGGTTGAAAATGGTGTAGCTATTAGAATGGCTGTAATTTATTTATTAGCTTCTAAAATTAAAAATTAGTTTATGATTTTTGATAGAGACGGAAATATTTCTATTATTACTCAAGAAAGAGCTTCAATAACCGAACTTGCAAAAAAATTGCAAGTGATTTATAGTAGGTTTAAAAACGATAATATAATTGTCAATCTTACAAGTTTACGACCTTTGATTTCACAAGATGTTGTTGAGTTTTTAAAAATATCTAATCAACATAGAAATGCTAAACACTCTTTTATAATTGTTACAGATAAAGTAGATGTTGATGATATGCCAGACGAATTAGTTGTTGTTCCAACCTTGCAAGAAGCTTACGATGTTATTGAAATGGAAGACATGGAACGCGATTTAGGATTTTAAAAAGAATGATTGTTTGTTGTATAGTTGTTAAGGTGTTTATAATTATAAATCCTAATACAACTTTACAACTTAACGACATACAACTTACAAAATGAAATTAACTATTTTAGGATGTTATAGTGCGACACCAAAAGTAAATACCAATCCTACAGCACAAGTATTAGATATAAAAAATCATCTTTTTTTAATAGATTGTGCTGAAGGGACACAAGTACAGCTACGAAAAAATAAAATTAAATTCTCTCGTATTAAGCGTGTTTTTATTTCTCACTTACATGGTGATCATTATTTTGGTTTAGCAGGCTTAATATCAACTTTTAGGCTGTTAACTCGAGAAGCCGATTTACACATCTATTCACCAAAGGGATTAAAGGAAGTCATAACACTTCAAATGAAACTATCTAATTCTTGGACTAATTACAAACTAATTTTTCATGAACTTAATTCGAAAAAATCTGAATTGATTTTTGAAGATGATAAAGTTGAAATTTATACAATTCCGTTAGATCATCGTATCTATACAAACGGGTTTTTGTTTAAGGAAAAAGAAGGCGAACGAAAACTAAATATTGGTAAAGTTGAAGACGCTAAAATTGATGTAGCTTATTACAGAAAACTTAAGCAAGGTTTTGATGTAGAAAACAAAGAAGGAAAACCAATTAAAAATGAAACTGTTACTAAAGCTGGACCAAAACCAAAAAGCTATGCGTTTTGTAGCGACACAGCTTATAATGAATCTCTTATCCAAATAATTAAAGAGGTTGATTTGCTTTATCATGAATCTACGTTTTTAGATAAACATGAAAAATTGGCAAAGTCAACAAAACACAGTACAGCAAAACAAGCAGCAAGTATTGCCAGACAATCAAATGTCGGAAGATTATTGCTTGGACATTTTTCTACACGATACGATGATTTAACTTGTTTTATTACCGAAGCTAAAGAAACTTTCGATAGTGTTGAATTAGCCAAAGATGGTAAAACGTTTGAGGTTTAGTATTTTCTTGTAACTTGCATTTGTATTATGGAAAAAGATTTAAGAAATTATAGAAAATCATTCGAGAAGAACGAGTTATTACTCAAAGATGCACCTGAAAATCCTATGGAATTATTTCAGAAATGGTTTTTTGAAATAGACCAACATTTTCCCGAAGATGAAACCAATGCCATGACGCTTACAACAATAGGTTTAGATGGTTGTCCAAAGAGTAGAGTAGTGCTGCTTAAAAAATATACTTACGAAGGTTTTATTTTTTATACTAATTACAATAGTGAAAAGGGGAAGGCTATAGCAAACAATCCTAATGTTTGCTTGTCATTTTTTTGGCAAGGTGCCGAACGCCAAATTATTATAAAAGGTACTGCTGAAAAAATAGCTGAAAATTTAAGTGATGGATATTTTGAATCAAGACCTAGAGGAAGTCAGCTAGGAGCTATTATCTCTAATCAAAGTGAAGTAATTGAAAGCAGAGCAATTTTAGATAATAAACTAAAGGCATTAGAAAAGGAGTTTGATGGCAAAGAGATACCAAGACCAAAATTTTGGGGAGGATATATTGTAAAACTAACAGAAATTGAATTTTGGCAAGGACGTGCCAATCGACTTCATGACAGGATTAGATATCGTTTAAAACCCGATTATAATTGGGAAATTAAAAGACTAGCGCCATAATACTAATTCCACTCTACATTTTATCGATAAAATGTCTTAAAATTCAGATTAAAATGCATTTCATCGATTAAAGACATTTAATATTCGACGAAACACACGTATTTTATCGATTTTAACATTTCTTTAACAGCCTGTTTCACGTAGGTAGCTAAATTTACTACACCAAATCTAAAATACCCTACGATGAAATTACCTACTATATTGCCTGCAATGGCATTAATCGCATTGTTATCTTTTTCATGTTCAACAGATTCTATAGAAGAAGGTAAAATTGAATCAATTACATCTTCATTTGTTCCACAAACAAAAGTGATAGAAATTGAAATTTTAGAAATTATTAATGACCATAGATTATCTTTAGGTTTAAGTACTTTAAATAACATGGGTACAATTAAAGCTCAGGCTTACGGACATACAGATTATATGATTGATAGAAGTGAAGTGTCCCATGATAATTTTCTTCAAAGAAAAGCAAATTTAATAAATAGTGAAGGAGCATCTAGAGTAGGAGAAAATGTTGCATATGCGTACAGCTCTTCAGAATCCGTTGTTAATGCTTGGTTGAATAGTGAAGGACATAGAAATGTTATAGAGGGCGATTATACAGATTTTGATGTTTCTGCAGAAAAGGATGAGAATGGTAAATGGTATTTCACAAATATTTTTATTAAAAAGTAAGAAGAATTTAATTTTATCGTATATATAAATAAAAAGCCGCTATATAGCGGCTTTTTATTTGTTCAAAATATTAATTGCTTTAAAGTTATCATTCTTACTAAACGTTTTGAATATAATAACTTTAGATAAGTGCTTATATCATCATCTTTATAGCCCTATAGTAATAAAGAAAGCATGTTTGGTTAGAACTGGTTGACACTGCTTAAAATTAAAAGAGCCACTTTATTAAAGTGGCTCTTTTAATTATTATAATTCTTTTGACTTAATGTTTCTTATCACAATTAACAATTTTAAAATATGATCTTCTATTTTTTTGATGCTTAGTTTCAGAACATTTTACACCATTAGAACATTTGTTTAATAATTGAGTTTCACCAAAACCAATAGCGCTTTCAATTCGGTTTGAATTAATACCACGAGACAGTAAATAATCTCTTGTAGATTTAGCTCTTCTGTCTGAAAGTTTAATATTATATCTATCACTTCCTCTACTATCAGTATGAGATTCTATTTTTATAATCATTGTAGGATGTTCTCTCATAACATCAACAATATTTTCTAATTCATATTTAGAATCTGTTCTTATATTCCATTTATCAAAATCGAAAAATATTGGATTAATAACAATTTCGCAAGGAACTTTTATTAAGTATTCTAAAAATAAATCCACATTATGTACATAGTCATTTACAGCTGTTGTGCTAAAAGACTTAACATCATCTTTAAAATCTGCTTTATTTCCTCTTAAACTATAATTCTTTTCACAGTCTATTTCAAAATTGTATTCACCTGTTGGAGATGTTATTGCTGAAGCAATTATTTTTCCAGTTTCATTAATTAATTCTACTGTTACATCAGCCAATGATTCATTAGTATCTATATCTCTTGCAATACCTTTTATAGTTTGTTTACATTCATAAGCTGCAAAACTATAGATATCATCATTTCCCTTTCCGCCAGAGCGATTAGAGGAGAAGTATCCTGTTTGAGTATCAGAATCAATATATAAAGCAAAATCATCGAATCCACTATTAAATGGAGCTCCTAAATTTTCAGGATTAGAATTTTTATCTTTTAGAATATTGGATTTAAAAATATCAACCAGACCAAGGTTTAAATAACCATCTGATGAAAAATACATAGAACTATCTTTCGCAATAAATGGATATCCTTCTCGTCCTTCAGTATTTATTTTTAAACCTAAATTTTTAGGTTCTCCGTATGAACCATCCGCATTTATCGTAACTTTATAAATATCGGTCTGTCCAAATCCTCCATCTTTATCAGAAGTAAAAAATAATGTTTTATTATCTGGACTTAACGCTGGATGATAGACAGAGTAATTATCGTCATTAAAAGGAAGTTCTTCAATATCTTTCCATGTATTATTATTAAAAGACGCTTTATATATTTTTAAATGGGTTGTCCCACTATTATCGTAATCTAGCCTGTTTCTTTTGTTTATATTGTCTCGTGAAAAATAGATTGTCTTGCCATCGTTAGTAATTGCAACAGTTGCTTCATGAAAATCTGTGTTTATATTATTAGCGTTAATAAGATTTACATTGCTAAATGTTTTTTTACCATTGCTATGGCTTACATCAGCCTGATAAATATCTAAAAAGGGCTCTTCATTCCAAGAGTACTTTTTCTTTCCATTTATATCTGTATTATTTCTTGCTGAGGCAAAAAATAGTTTTCCATTGTGTTCAAAACCACCAAAATCAGAATACTTTGTATTTATGTCTTCAAGATTGCTGACTACTACGTATACTTTTTCCATAGAAGACAATTCTTCATATATGCTAATATCTCCGATAATGCTAGTGCGACTATCTGTATTTTGAACTTCTTTGAATTTAGCTAACCAAGTTTCAGCTTCTTCATAATTTCCTAAACTACGTTGCGTTTGAA
>Ga0164320_10000045_pt1 | contig 30696 bp, 20 predicted proteins | sample GuaBasSediGuay11_FD_113736 | JGI IMG/M metagenome (GOLD analysis project Ga0164320, IMG submission 113736) | Subseafloor sediment microbial communities from Guaymas Basin, Gulf of California, Mexico - Guay11, Core 4567-28, 0-3 cm | ecosystem: Environmental > Aquatic > Marine > Hydrothermal...
ACCTTGCGGAACAACTTCAATGACAGATTATGATACATCTGGATGTGCTTTAAGTGTTGGTGAAAATGAGTTAAGTAGTGTTATTACAGTATTTCCAAACCCAACAAATGGCGAATTCTATATTAGTAATGCTTCATTTATTAATTTAGAAAAAGTAGTTATATATGATATTAGTGGACGACTTATTTCTAAACATGATATTTCCAATACATCTCGAATTAAAACTATTCCTTTAAATAATGTTTCCAAAGGCATGTATTTTGTGAGTATCTATTCTGAAAATGCAGTTGTTACTAAAAAAATTATTTTGGAATAATCTTCATGAGCCGTAATTAGAGGATGTTTATAATTCTATGTTCTTTTAATTACGGTTTTTACTTTATTATTTACTTTACTAAAAAAGTAGATAATATGTTAAAATCACTTTTTTTCTTCAGTGAATTTTGATACTTTCATCTAGTTTAAGTAATTTCAAAACTTAAACTAACTCACCAATGAAAACTATAAAATTTCTTCTATCCTTAAGCCTTCTTTTTGCTTTTCAAACTAACGCACAACAACCTTCTTCTTCAGCAGATTTAGTGCAAAATGCATTGCTACAAAAAGAACAAATGCAAAAAACCTCAATTGTTAAGAATGTACCTTTTATAAATATAGGACCAACAATTATGAGTGGTCGTATAACCGATTTGGCTGTAAACCCAAATAATCCAACCGAGTTTTATGCAGCTTATGCTTCTGGAGGTGTTTGGCATACTGTAAATAACGGAACAACATTCACTCCAATTCTCGATACGTCAAACACTCAAAATGTTGGTGATATTGCAGTGCATTGGGACACAAGAACTATTTGGGTTGGCACAGGAGAAAATAATGCGTCACGCTCATCTTATGCAGGAATTGGAATTTTAAAATCTAACGATAATGGTAAAACTTGGGAAAACGTTGGGCTTCCAAATTCGCATCATATAGGTAGAATTTTAATCAATCCTAATAATCCAAATGAAGTTGTAATTGGTGTAACAGGACATTTATATTCTCCAAATAGCGAAAGAGGAGTTTATAAAACTACAGATGGTGGCAAGACGTGGTCACAAAAATTGTTTGTAGATAATGTGAGCGGCATTATAGATATGCAACATGTGCCAAATAATTTTAATATCATGTTTGCTTCGTCTTGGACTAAAGATAGAAAAGCTTGGAATTTTGATGGCAGCGGAAATAATTCAGCCATTTATAAAAGCACTGATACTGGAGAAACTTGGGTAAAAGTTTCAACCTATAACAGCGGTTTTCCAACTGGACAAGGTGTTGGCAGAATTGGATTGGCTGTTTATAATGATAATATTATTTATGCCATCCACGACAGTCAGTTTAGAAGATCTTCTGAAGACAAAAAAGAAAAATCAAGCACTTTAACTAAAGAAGATTTTAAGACCATGAGTGTGGATGCGCTTTTAAATTTAGACGATAAAAAGCTAAACGCATTTTTAAAAACAAATGGGTTTCAGGAAAAATATCGTGCAGCAAATGTGAAGCAATTGGTAAGAAGCGGAAGCGTAAAACCTATAGACCTTGCTAAATATTTGGAGAATGCCAATTCTTTGCTTTTTGATACTCCAGTAATTGGAGCCGAAGTGTATAAAAGTACAGATGGTGGAATAACCTGGAATAAAACACATGACGATTTTTTAGATGGTTTGTATTATAGTTATGGTTATTATTTTGGGCATATTTATGTTGCTCCAAATAATGAAAATAATATTTATGTGTATGGTGTTCCAATCCTAAAATCTAAAGATGGCGGAAAAACATTCGCTTCAATTAATGCAGAAAATGTGCATGTCGATCATCATAGTCTTTGGATAAATCCTAACAATCCTAATCATTTAATAAATGGAAATGATGGAGGTGTTAATATAACATACGACGATGGAGAAAACTGGATTAAGAACAATTCACCATCAGTAGGACAATTTTATGCGATTGCTGTCGATAATGAAAAACCTTATAATGTTTACGGAGGATTGCAAGACAATGGTGTTTGGGTAGGTGCAAATAATGCCAGAGATAATAAATCGTGGCACGCTCAAGGACAATATCCTTGGAAAGGTATTATGGGAGGAGATGGTATGCACGTACAGGTAGATTCTCGAAACGCAAATATTGTTTATACAGGATTTCAGTTTGGGAATTATTTTAGAATTAATAGAGAAACGAAGAAAACAACTCGATTGTCTATAAAGCACGAGTTAGGAGATAATCCGTATCGATTTAATTGGCAAACACCAATTTTATTATCGCCTCATAATCAAGATATTTTATATTTAGGAGGCAATAAGTTAATGCGCTCTATGAATCAAGGTGATGATTGGGAAGCTATAAGCAACGATTTAACTAAAGGTGGAAAAAAAGGAAATGTAGCTTATGGGACTTTAACAGCAATTAGCGAATCTCTATTTCAGTTTGGGTTAATTTACGCAGGAAGTGATGATGGATTGTTACATATAACAAAAAATGGAGGAGGAAATTGGGATAATATTTCGGCTTCGTTTCCAAAAGACCTTTGGATATCGCGAGTTGTGGCTTCACAACACAAAAAGGAACGTGTTTATGTTACTTTAAATGGATATCGTTGGGACGATTTTAAAGTCTATGTTTATATGAGTGAAGATTATGGTCAAACGTGGAAAAGCATTAGTTCAAATATTCCAATGTCTCCAGTAAATGTTATTAGAGAAGATTCTGAAAACGATAATCTTTTATATCTAGGAACAGATAATGGTGCTTATGTATCTTTTAACAATGGAGATTCATGGGAAGCGTTTAGTAAAGGCTTAACAAGTGTAGCAGTTCATGATATTGCTGTACAAGCTGAAGCTAAAGATTTGCTTTTAGGAACTCACGGAAGAAGTATTTATAAAACAAATATTACTGCATTGCAAAAGATGAATCCTTCAATGAACTCTAAAGACATAACACTTTTTGAAGCTAAAAATGTTCGTTATTCACAACGATGGGGAAATTCTTGGAATAAATGGAGTGATGCTTTTGAGCCATCTACAATTATTAAATTCTATGCTAATGCTTCAGGAAAACAGATAATTAAAATACTGTCAGAAAGTAATGTAGAATTAAATTCAATATCTGTGAGTGCAGACAAAGGTTTTAATTATACAGACTATGATTTAACGCTAACAGAATCAGGAAAAGAAGCATTACTTAAAGAAAATACAAGCATAGAAATCAAGAAAGCTAAAAACGGAAAACAGTATTTACCAAAAGGGAAATACACCATTCAAATAGGTTCTGAAAAAACAACTTTTGAAGTTAAATAAAATAAAGAATTATCTATCTCTTTAAAATTCATTTTAAAAATTAATTAATGACTAAAATCATTTTTCCTAAAACATAAGAAGTCTTACATTTGTTGTCAATAAATTAACTTCTAAATAATGAGCGGATTTTTTAAATCTTCGATTGGAAGAAAAGTAGCCATGGCGCTTTCTGCATTCTTCCTCATGTTTTTCTTATTAATACATATTACCATAAATTTAATATCTGTTTTTAGTGAAGACACATTTAATACAGTTTCTCATTTTATGGGAACGAATCCTTTAATACAGTTTGGAATGCAACCTGTATTAATTTTTGGTGTGGTTTTTCATTTTGTCTTGGGATTTGTATTAGAACTAAAAAACCGAAAAGCAGTAGGTGTAAGCTATGCCAGAAATAATGGAGGCGCAAATTCTACATGGATGAGTAGAAACATGGTATATAGTGGTGCTGCTATTTTAGCATTTATTGTATTGCACTTTATCGATTTTTGGATTCCTGAAATTAACACGAAATATATTATAGGTGATATGTCTGGAACAATGGAAGGCGTTGAAGGATTTCGATATTATGAAGAGTTAAAACACAAGTTTGAAGATCCATTTAGAGTTGGAGCGTATGTAATAGCCTTTGTGTTTTTAGCACTGCACTTATTACATGGTTTTACTTCTGCATTCCAATCGATGGGAGTAACTGCAGGACGAAAGAAAGGGCTACAAAATTTAGGGAAAGCCTATTCAATTATTATCCCTTTAGGATTTATTTTTATTGCACTTTACCATCATTTTAACCATTAATCTTATTTATATGACTTTAGATTCAAAAATACCAAAAGGTCCAATTAAAGATAAATGGACAACCTATAAAGATAAAATAGATTTAGTAAATCCTGCGAACAAACGTAATATTGATATTATTGTAGTAGGCACCGGTTTAGCTGGAGGTTCTGCAGCAGCAACTTTAGCCGAATTAGGTTATAATGTAAAAGCTTTTGCGTATCAAGATTCGCCACGACGTGCACATTCTATTGCAGCTCAAGGCGGAATTAATGCTTCAAAAAATTATATGGGAGATGGCGATTCTAATTATCGCTTATTTTACGATACAGTAAAAGGAGGCGATTATCGTTCTCGTGAAGCTAATGTGTATCGTTTGGCAGAAGTGTCGGGAAATATAATTGACCAATGTGTAGCTCAAGGTGTGCCTTTTGCGCGTGATTATGGAGGCTTATTAGATAATCGATCGTTTGGAGGCGTTTTAGTCTCAAGAACGTTTTATGCCAAAGGACAAACAGGACAGCAATTATTATTAGGTGCGTATTCTGCAATGAACAGGCAAATTGCACGTGGTAAAATTGAAATGTTTAACCGTCACGAAATGCTAGATGTAGTTATTGTTGATGGGAAAGCAAGAGGAATTATTACACGTAATTTAATTACAGGAGAAATTGAACGTCATTCTGCTCATGCAGTAGTCATTGCAACAGGAGGTTATGGAAATGTGTATTTCTTATCAACCAATGCAATGGGAAGTAACGCTACAGCAGCTTGGAAAATTCATAAAAAAGGAGCATATTTTGCAAATCCTTGTTTCACTCAAATTCATCCTACATGCATTCCTCGTTCTGGCGATTATCAGTCTAAATTAACATTGATGTCTGAATCTTTGCGTAATGATGGTCGTATTTGGGTTCCTAAAAACATGGATGATGCTAAAGCAATTCAGCAAGGAAAACTTAAACCAACAGAAATAGCTGAAGAAAACAGAGATTATTTTTTAGAGCGTCGTTATCCAGCTTTTGGAAATTTAGTGCCTCGTGATGTAGCTTCAAGAGCTGCAAAAGAACGTTGCGATGCAGGTTATGGTGTAAATGCAACTGGCGAAGCTGTGTATTTAGATTTTGCTTTTGCTTTTGAACGCTACGGAAAAGAACAAGCAAAAATTCATGGTATTTCAAACCCTTCTAAAGAAAAAATTATTGAATTAGGACAAGCCATTATTGAAGAAAAGTACGGAAACTTATTCCAAATGTATGAGAAAATTATAGCCGAAAATCCATACGAAACTCCAATGATGATTTATCCAGCAACGCATTATACAATGGGAGGCGTTTGGGTAGATTACAATTTAATGACTACAGTTCCTGGTTTATATTGTATTGGTGAAGCCAATTTCTCCGATCATGGCGCGAATCGTTTAGGAGCTTCTGCTTTAATGCAAGGTTTAGCAGATGGTTATTTTGTGTTACCATATACGATTGGCGATTATTTATCTGATAATATCCGAACAGGAAAAATCTCGACAGATTCTCAAGAATTTGAAGAAGCAGAAAAAGAAGTAAAAGACAGAATCACTTTCTTTATGAATAATAACGGAAGTAAATCTGTAGATTATTTTCATAAGAAATTAGGAAAAATAATGTGGGACAAAGTAGGAATGGCAAGAAATGCAGAAGGATTAAAAGAAGCAATGGCCGAAATTAAAGCCATTCGTGAAGAATTCTGGAAGGAAGTAAAAGTGCCTGGAGATGCAAACGAAATGAACCTTGAACTTGAAAAAGCTGGTCGTGTAGCAGACTTTTTAGAATTAGGCGAATTATTTGCAAAAGATGCTTTAGATAGAAACGAGTCTTGTGGAGGACATTTTAGAGAAGAATCGGTTGAGCTTGATGGAGAGCAAAAAGGAGAAGCTAAACGTAACGATAAAGATTTTGCTTATGTTTCAGCTTGGGAATATAAAGGAGAACCTTCTGATGCTGTTTTACATAAAGAAGAATTAGAGTTTAAAGATATTGAGTTGAAAACTCGTTCATACAAATAAAAAGACATTATGAATTTAACGTTAAAAATCTGGAGACAAAAAGGACCACAAGATAAAGGTCGAATGGTTGACTATAAAGTAAACGATATTTCAGAACATATGTCTTTTTTAGAAATGATGGATGTTTTAAATGAGCAATTAGTAAACTCTGGTGACGAACCTGTTGCTTTCGATCATGACTGTCGTGAAGGTATTTGTGGCATGTGTTCTTTGTACATAAATGGTCAGGCACATGGTCCAGACAGAGGCATTACAACTTGCCAGTTACATATGCGAATGTTTAATGATGGAGATACTATTACTATCGAGCCATTTCGAGCAAAAGCATTTCCTGTAATTAAAGATTTGGTAATTGATAGAATGTCTTTTGAACGGATCCAGCAAGCTGGAGGATATATTTCGGTAAATACTTCTGGGAATACACAAGATGCTAATAATATACCAATTTCTAAACATGCTGCAGATGAGGCTATGGACGCAGCAGCTTGTATTGGTTGTGGTGCTTGTGTTGCAACATGTAAAAACTCTTCAGCAATGTTATTTGTAGGAGCAAAAGTATCGCAATTTGCATTATTGCCTCAAGGACAAATAGAAGCAGCAGAAAGAGTTTTAAATATGGTTGCTCAAATGGATTTAGAAGGATTTGGTAATTGCACCAATATTGGAGCTTGTGAAATAGAATGCCCTAAAGGTATTTCGTTAGATAATATTGCTAGAATGAATAGAGAACTCATGAAAGCGAGTTTGAAATAATAAATCAAAACTTAAAACTCTTAAAGGAATCCTAAAATGAATTATTGTTTTAGGATTTTTTATTAGATTTGACGCCCTAATTAAATAAAAATAATGAATAGAAAAATAATTGTCCTAAACATTTTAATATTCTTTTTATGTGTTTCATGTAATGGACAAACAACATCTGAAAAGGAAATAAAGCATCCAACTTTATATGATGGAGAGTTGCTATTGCAACATGTGAAAATTTTGTCTTCAGCAGAATTTGAAGGAAGACAAACAGGAACTCAAGGTGCAATAAAAGCGAAACAATATATCATTAAAGAGTTTAGTAAATTAGACATACTACCACTTGGAGAAACTTATGAGCAGCCGTTTTCTTTCTCAAGTAGGAGTAAAATGTACAATGGTGTTAATGTATTAGGATTCGTTAAAGGAAGTGCTTTTCCTGAGAAGTATATTGTAATAAGTGCTCATTACGATCACGAAGGTATTAAGAATGGAAACATATATAATGGAGCAGACGATAACGCTTCAGGTATAAGTGCATTGTTTAGTTTTGCTGAATATTTTAAAAAATATCCACCTAAACATTCAGTGATTTTAGCTGCTTTTGATGCTGAAGAATTTGGTTTAAAAGGATCAAAATATTTTGTTGACAATTCTATTATTCAATTAAATAGCATAGTAGTTAATCTAAATTTAGATATGATTAGTCGTAGTGATAAAAACGAATTATTTGTTGTTGGCACACGTTATAATCCATCTTTTAAAGAGTTAATAACAGAGATTGCTCTGCCTGAAAATATAAAACTTCTTATTGGACATGACGGAACAGATAAAAAACACGATTGGACCTACTCTTCCGATCATGCTTCCTTTTACAGAAAAGAAATTCCTTTTCTATTTTTTAGTGTAGAAGATCATGAAGATTACCATAAACCTACAGACGATTACGAAAACATTCAACCAGAATTTTATAAAGAAGCAGTAAACGTTATTTTTTCTGTATTTGAAAAAGTGGATATATTAGAATAATAAATAAAGTATTACCAAAAACAGAAATCCTGAGTTTTATCTTGGGATTTTTTGTTTCTTTATATTTCCATTATCATTAAGAATGAAAAACCCAATACCATATTACCAAGCGCAGCTTAAAAAGTTCCAGCTTAAAGTAAAAAGCTTGAATCAAAAGTTAACAAGATTAAGCACTTTAAGACTGTTAGTTTTTTCAGTAACAGCAGTTGGACTCTATTATACATTTAACCAATGGCAATTAGCATTAATTATTAGTGTAGCAGGAATAACGATATTTATATATCTACTTTCAAAATATACAGATATTAGGTCTAAGAGAGATTTAAATAAAGCTTTAGTAAATATAAATGAAGAGGAAATTAAAATTGCTTCTGGCGATTTTCATCATAGAAATGAAGGCTTACTATTTCAAGACCCAAATCATTTTTACAGTTTAGATATCGATTTGTTTGGACGTGGTTCTTTTTTTCAATTCATTAATCGAACAACTATAAACGAAGGCACTCAAAAATTAGCTAATGATTTAACAGCTAATAACATTAATAATATTATTACACGTCAAGAAGCAATAAGGGAATTAGCTTCAAAACCAGAATGGCGACAACATTTTTCGGCTATTGCAACATTAATTAATATCGAAACTCCAGCAATAAAAATTATTGATTGGTTAAAAAACTATCAACCGTTTTTGCCAAAACCAATGCAATGGATTCCGTTAGCATTTACTATAGCTACAATAGGGTTATTTGTGTTACTTTTTTTAAATATAATAGATGGTTCATTTTTAGGATTCTGGTTGCTTATTGGGTTGTTATTTACAGGGAACTATGTAAAAAAGACGAACAGCTTATCCTCAAAAACGGATAAAGTAAAAGACACATTCAGGCAATATGCATTGTTATTAGATCAAATTGAAAACGAGAAATTTACTTCGGTATTATTGCAACATAAACAACAACAAATCAATTCAGAAGAAGAGAAAGCGTCAGCAATTTTTAGTACATTTTCAAAATCTTTAGATGCTTTAGATAATAGAAACAATTTAGTTTCTGCCATTTTTGGAAATGGGTTTTTACTGTCAGATATTAAGAATACTTATAGAGTTGAACAATGGATTACTCAATATAAAAACAAAGTTGCAGATTGGTTTCAGGTCGTTTCTTTTTTTGATGCCTATAACAGTTTAGGCAATTTTGCATTTAACCATCCTAATTATGTATTTCCTAAAATTACTGATAATAAAACTGTAATTAATGCTCAAGATTTAGGTCATCCTTTATTAGTTGTTGATAAAAGAATTGATAGCAATCTTTTAATCAGCGACCAGCAATTCTTTATTGTTACAGGAGCAAATATGGCAGGGAAAAGTACTTTTTTGAGGACAGTTTCACTGCATATTGTAATGGCTAATGTTGGATTGCCTGTTTGCGCAAAAGCAAGTGAATATTCTCCAGTTAAACTTATTACAAGTATGCGAACAACCGATTCTTTAACCGACGACAGTTCGTATTTCTTTTCAGAATTAACACGTTTAAAATTTATTGTAGATGCTATTGTAAAAGAGCCTTATTTTATTGTTCTAGATGAGATTTTAAAAGGTACGAATAGCACAGACAAAGCCATTGGTTCTCGTAAGTTTGTAGAGAAATTAGTCGCTTCAAATGCTAAAGGAATTATAGCAACTCACGATTTAAGTTTATGTGAAATTGAGAAGGAACTCGATGAGGTGAAAAACCACTATTTTGATGTAGAAATTATAAATGACGAACTCTATTTTGATTACAAGTTTAAAGAAGGAGTTTGTCAAAATATGAATGCTTCTTTTTTATTGAAGAAAATGGAGATAATTTAATTATTAAATATGCAACATAAATCCAAACTCCCAAATGTAGCTACCAACATTTTTACTGTAATGGGAACATTGGCAAACAAACACAATGCTATTAATTTGTCGCAAGGATTTCCAAATTTTAAGAGCGACCAAAAATTGATAGATTTAGTGAGTAATGCGATGCATTCTGGCTACAATCAATATGCACCAATGGCTGGAATTTTAGAATTACGTGAAGCTATTTCCAATAAGTTTGAATTGCTCTACAATACAAGCTATCATCCCGAAACCGAAATTACAGTTACAGCTGGAGCAACACAAGCCATTTATACAATCATTTCAGCATTTGTCAGACCAAATGATGAGGTTATTATTTTTCGTCCAGCTTACGATTGTTACCAACCAACTATCAAACTTAATGGAGGGAAAACCATATCAATTCAATTAGAAGCACCAAATTATAATATAGATTGGGAATATGTAAAACAAAAGATTAATGATAAGACAAAAATGATTATCATTAATACACCTCAAAATCCAAGTGGCACTATTTTCTCGGAAGCAGATATGCTTCAGCTTCAAAAGTTAACTCAAGGCACAAATATAATTGTATTGAGCGATGAGGTTTACGAGCATATAATTTTTGATGGCGAAAAACACCAAAGTGTTTGTTTGTTCCCTGATTTAAAATCACGAAGTTTTGTAGTGGCTTCTTTTGGTAAAACATTTCATAATACAGGTTGGAAAACAGGATATTGTTGTGCTCCAAAAGAACTCATGGAAGAGTTTAAAAAAGTGCATCAGTTTAATGTGTTTTGTGTAAATCACCCTATACAAAAAGCATTGGCAGAATATTTACAAGAACCCAATCATTATTTAGGCTTGTCACAGTTTTATCAAGAGAAAAGAGATTTGTTTTTAAGCTTGATTAAGGATTCAAGGTTCAAATTTTCAGCATCAAAAGGCACGTATTTTCAAGGGTTAGATTATTCAGAAATTACTAATGAGTACGATGTTAATTTTGCAAAACGATTAACAATAGAAAAAGGAATTGTCTCCATTCCATTATCTGTGTTTAATGATAATAATTTAGATAAAAAGATATTGCGTTTTTGCTTTGCTAAAACTGAGGATACTTTAAAAAACGCAGCAGAAATTTTAAATAGAATTTAATTACTTTTATAATATGCAAGACGAATTAAAAATAGCAGTTATTCAAGCCGATTTAGTTTGGGAAAATCCATTACATAACAGATATACTTTTTTAGGTAAGATTGAAGCTCTCCCGATAGCTATTGGGACTGAAGATATTGACTTGATTATTCTGCCAGAAATGTTTACAACCGGATTTACTATGAATGTATCTTCTGTTGCTGAAACCATGGAAGGAGATACACTAAAATGGATGCAGTATTTGGCTGTTAAAATGAAAGCTGCAATTACAGGAAGCATTATTATTAAAGAAAATAACAACTTTTATAACCGCTTGCTTTTTGTACACCCTTCAAGAAAAGTAGAATATTACGATAAAAAACATACGTTTACATTGGCAGGAGAACACAAAGTATTTGCTTCTGGAACTAAAAAACTGATTGTAAATTATCAAGGTTGGAACATTTGCCCTTTGGTTTGTTACGATTTACGTTTTCCAGTTTGGTCAAGAAATGTAGAAGACTACGACCTGTTAATTTATGTTGCCAATTGGCCAAAACCAAGAATAAAAGCTTGGGACGTGTTGCTAAAAGCAAGAGCTATAGAAAACATGAGTTATTGTATTGGTGTAAATCGTGTTGGAACAGACGTAAATAACAATGAATATCCAGGACATTCGGCAGTTTATGATGGTTTAGGGGAACAATTATCAAATTTTAAAGAAAATGAAGAACAAATAGAAATTATAACCCTATCTAAAAGTCAGACAGCCACTATTAAAGAAAAATTGAAATTTCTTGATGATAAAGACAAGTTTACTTTTTATTAAACCTTAAAGTTTCTATAATATCCCAACCTGCTCTTACTGCTTCTATTTCAAAATGACTTACACGTTCTGGCTGGATTTTCTTCAAGTAATTTCCAGTATCATATTTTTTATTTCCATTCGCATCAAAAATGACACGAACATAATAATTGCTTGGATTTACATTTAAAAAATCTAATACTTCTGGGTTTGTAGAATATTGTTCTGCTTTTACCTCTCCATTTTCATTTGTAAGCTGTATAATTACTGGATAAGCTGCATTTTGCAAAGTTAGTCTAACATTGCCATAATCGGAGTATTGTTTTGTGCTTAACGAATAGTTTAAAGTATCGTTTTTGTTTCCAAAAAAATCAGTAAACGTTTCAGGCAGCATCTGCATTTTGTATCGTTCTTGTTCCTTCTTTTCAAAAATAAATGTATATCTATTCTTGAGGGCATCAAAAGCTGTTGTAAAATCTACTTTTACAGAATCTTTGTCCAGAATCGTTATCTTTTCTTCATCAATTATTGTTAACGGAATATTGGCCTCAATTTCAAAATTTTCATTAAATGAAAGTGTTCTATTTTGAAGCTGCTTAATAACTAAAGAATCTTTTTCAATTGCCTTTATTTTTACAGTCAATGTATCTGCATAAGATTTGTTAGATACTAAAAACAATAAAGAATCTGCTTCAAATTTTGGTTTATACCAATACAATAACGAATCTGCTTCTTGGTCTTTTGTTATTTTACTCTCGAAATCTTCAGGTGAATTTGATAGTAAGTTAATTTTCATATTTTTATAATCGCCTTCATATCCAAAAGCTATTTTGTTTTCAGCAATCAACTTTGGTCGAGTAGCTTTAAAATCAATGTCCTCATTAAATAGTTTTAAAGTATGTATAGTTGTAGTATCGGTAGATACAGTTATATAATCTTTTAGAAATCCAATTTTATCTGTTTTTTGTTGAAATGTATAATTGCCGTTTTCTTCCTTTAGAGCTATCATTAAATATTTTCCGGCTTTTAAATTTTCTAACTTAAATGTAGTTGTACTATCTAATGTATTAGTAATGTATTTTGGTTTTTGCTTATAAATTATAGAATCTGTAAAAGTAGAATCTATGTCATACAATAATACCGAAACAAATTCGTCTGCTTTTCGATTTACAGCATCTTTAATTTCACCTTTCACACTTAAGGAATCAATATAAGATCCTGTAGAAAACACATATCTGTAATAAGGATAAGGATTTTCTTCGTTGTTATCTACGATACTTTCACCAAAATTAAAAGCGTAAGTTGTGTTGGGTTGTAGTGTATCAAAAATTTTAATAGTTATGTATTTACTAGCCGAACCTAAAGGTGTAATCTCTGGTTCTGGATCCATAGGAGGAGAAATAATGAGTTGCTTTCGTAGGTTTTTAATTTTTATATATTCATCAAAATAGATTTTAATTTCCTTGCCTGTAAAATTAGTTGAAAAGTTTTCAGGAATAGATTTTGTGATTACTGGAGGCGTAATGTCTTTATCTCCACCAGTTGGTGTCCCACGATTTGCGCAATTAGCAAAACCTAAACTTATAACTAGTATAAAAATTAAATTTGAAAGATATTTATGCATTTTATAATTAAAAATTTTCACAAATATAGGTAATTTCATATGCTAAATTGTATAACGAAAAAGTGTTTACGCAATTGCCATAGTTGCGATACTTATTTTAATACCATCTGCCTTATTAAGTATATTGCTACAAGCTTCAATAGTTGCTCCAGTGGTAATAATATCGTCAACCAAAAGAATATGTTTCCCTTTAATAAGGGCTTTGTTTTTTATGGAAAAAACTTGGTTAGGATTTTTCCAACGCGACATACGTTTTTTAAAAACTTGTGTTTTTGTTGCTGTAGTTTTTAATAAAACAGAGTCTATATATTCTGCGTTTAAGGCTTTAGCAATTTCAACACCAAATTTTGCCACTTGATTATAACCTCTTTTTTGAAGTTTGTTTTTATGTAATGGCACAGGAATCACAATATCAATGGTTGAATAGACTTCAACAGTTTTTAGTTCATTACCCAACCATTCACCTAAAAGAGTACTTATAACTTCATGACCTCTATATTTTAAGTTATGAAGCAACTGCTGCACAATTCCTTTCTTTTCAAATCTTAAAAGTGCAGTAGCATGTTCTATTTTAACACGACCATAAAACACTTTTTCTACAGTATTATTGTTTTCAAAATGATAATTGGTTACGGGTAAATTGTGTCTGCAATTTGTACAAATATGGATTTCATTGTCTGTTAATAAATGCCTACAACCATAGCATACTTTAGGAAAGAATAAATTAACAATTGTCTTAAACATAAAATTTAAAAGATTTAAAATACTAAAAAAAGACACACAGTTCTAAAAAAACATGCTTATAGTATCAAAGGGTTTTATATTTTTGCACTATGGCAAATCAAGAAGATAAATTTAAGAAGGTAATTTCTCATGCTAAGGAATATGGTTATGTGTTTCAGAGTAGCGAAATATATGATGGTTTAAGTGCAGTTTACGATTACGCACAAAATGGAGTAGAGCTAAAAAATAATATACGTGACTATTGGTGGAAAGCTATGGTACAAATGCATGATAATATTGTAGGCTTAGATACCGCAATATTTATGCATCCAACAACTTGGAAGGCTTCTGGTCATGTAGATGCGTTTAATGATCCTTTAATTGACAATAAAGACTCTAAAAAACGATATAGAGCAGATGTTTTAGTTGAAGATTATTGTGCTAAAATTGAAACCAAAATAAACAAGGAAGTAAACAAAGCAGCAAAACGTTTTGGTGATGCTTTTAATAAAGATGAATTTATTTCAACAAACCCTCGTGTAGTTGGATATCAGGAAAGAATAAATACTATTCTCACGCGACTAGGAAAATCTTTAGAAAATGAAGATTTAGCAGATGTAAAAGCACTCATTGAAGAATTAGAAATTGCCGATCCGCTTTCTGGAAGTAAAAATTGGACAGATGTAAAGCAGTTTAATTTAATGTTTGGAACCAAGCTTGGTGCTTCTGCAGAAACTGCAATGAATCTATATTTACGTCCAGAAACTGCTCAAGGTATTTTTGTAAACTTTTTAAATGTTCAAAAAACCGGACGATTAAAAATTCCTTTTGGGATTGCACAAACAGGAAAAGCTTTTAGGAATGAAATTGTGGCACGACAATTTATTTTTAGAATGCGTGAATTTGAACAAATGGAAATGCAATTTTTTGTAAGACCAGGAACGCAAAAGGAATGGTACGAAAAATGGAAAGAAGATAGACTAAAATGGCATTTGTCTCTCGGAATGCGAGCAGAAAATTATCGTTTTCATGACCACGAAAAATTGGCACATTATGCAGATGCTGCAAGCGATATTGAATTTAAATTCCCTTTTGGTTTTAAAGAGTTAGAAGGCATTCATTCTCGTACAGATTTCGATTTAAAAGCGCACGAAGAATATTCAGGTAAAAAACTACAATATTTTGACCACGAAGATAACAAGAGTTATGTGCCTTATGTTGTAGAAACCTCTATTGGTTTAGACCGCATGTTTTTAGCAGTCTTTTCAAATGCATTACAAGAAGAAGATTTAGAAAATGGAACAACCCGAACAGTTTTAAAATTACCAGCAGTTTTAGCACCAACAAAAGCAGCTATTTTACCATTGGTAAAAAAAGACGGCTTACCAGAAATAGCACATAAAATTGTAGAAGATTTAAAATGGGATTTTAATGTGGTTTATGATGAAAAAGATGCTGTAGGAAGACGTTACAGAAGACAAGATGCCGCTGGAACACCATTTTGTATAACTATAGATCACGATACTTTAGAAGATAATACAGTAACAATTAGGCACAGAGATACTATGGGGCAACAACGAGTTAAGATTGAAGAACTACGTGATATTATTAAACAAGAAGTAGATGTAAAAACTTGGTTAATGAGAATGTGATCCGAAGAAAAAACCTCACAGGTTTTTAAAACCTGTGAGGTTTGATAAATCTTATAAAAATGAACCCAAGCTAATAGTTTGGGTTTTAATTTTAGTTTATATAGCAAATATTATACCAAGTAAAGATGCAATATTTTTTATAGTTACGTAGGAAAATTCATTACAATATTTACGGTTTTTCCGCAACAAAAAGTCAAGGATTTGTTGTAGCTTTAGCATAGAATCTAAAAGAGTTTTATTACAATAAAATTATGTTATGGGAAGCATAATTTCCAAATTTAAACCGTAGATAAAAGCCTGAACTTAAATTTAAGTTCGGGCTTTTAAAATTAAAAATAAGCCCTTAATTGTACTGTCCCTGTATGTATGGTTTTACTGGTTTCGGTTTTTCTTCCAAAATAGGTGAGGTTGAGGTCCAAAAATTTAGTAAGCTTCTTCTGTGCTAATAAGCTCCACGTAAAGTTTTTTCCGGGTTGTAAGCCTTCCATCATCTGGTAACCAATTGGAGTATTTGGATTGCCTTCAAATGTGTTAGAGAAAAGATTAAATTCACCACTTATAGCAGCTTTTTGATTGTTAGCAAAAGTAAATGATGCACCATATTTTTGCTGTTGTAAACCTTCAAAGCTACCAATGGTATTATCTTTATTAGTGTATTGATAGAACACATCAAATCGAGTATTGTCATTTAATAGATAAGATAGTTTAGGATTGAAACGTACTTCGTCAATATTAAAATTCTTACTCACAAAATTTTCACTAACACTTTCATTTGTGTCAAAACTAGAGAGTAGAGTAATCAACCAACTTGTAGCAAATTTGTGAGTAAAATTTAATTGATGACTTTTTAAATTATTTTCAATAAATCCAACCGTTAGAATGTTACGAGATTTGTTAGACAAATAAGTGTATGAAGTTGTATAACGCTGTTTCCCTCTATTATAAAATAACACATTTCTAAAATTTAATTGCAATCCTAATTGGTTTTTAGCATCACTTTCAAAAGGATTGATATTAAAGTTATTACCATCACGTTTTATTTTTCTGTCTAATAAATAAGATGTTTGATTATAAAAGTGTGACCAGAATTTTTTTGCTCCATTCTCCTCTCCAACCCATTGTTGAAAGTTAAAGGTTAGTGTTTGGCTCAATCTATTTTGGTGTGTTTTTATAAACACACGATTTGGCAATAATACTCTTATATAACTGCCTTGATCTTGAAATTGTGCAATTTCAAATTCTTCTAATTCCTGAATGCCGTTATTATTGTAATCTATCCAAGTGTAATTACCTTGTCCAGCTTCAACTTCAACATATGTAAAATCTTGTTGAGGCAAAGAACCAGAATTGGTTTCGAACACAGTATTCCATTGTATGAGCTGTTTAAAAAACCGTTGGCTGTATTGTAATCTTGAGTTAAGTGATTGCTCATCCTCTACAGCTTCATCTTCGCTTTTTAGTGTTCTATAATTAACATATAAGTATAGATTTGTGTTTTCATTTTGAATAACTTTAGAGTTTAAATAATAAGTGTTAGACGTATTTACTTTTTTTAACTCATTGTTTCTAATGCTATCATTCACTCTGTTTTTATAACCAATTTCTGCGAATACTTTAGCACTATCTCCAACTCCTACAAAAAATTCGTAAGAAGCAAATTTTTGACTTAAAGTAGTCAATTCATTAGTATTTTTATTCTTTTGTTCGTTGTCTTCAACAGCAAGTTTTGTACCAATCCAACCCTTATTGTAATTATATGTGATCCTGTTAAATGATCTAAAAAAAGTTGAGGTATTTAAGTCAGATTTAGCGTTTAAAATGCTGGAGTTTGAAAAAACATTAAATCGGTTTAGTTGTAAATTAGCAGTTGCCACATGTCTATTACCATTAAAATTTGTTGAGTAATTTAAGTGCTCAAATTGATAACTAGCTATCCCTTTTTTAGGATGAAAAAATTGTAATCCTGAAATTAATAATTGCTGATCCCCAAGCGGATTTTCTATATTCCAATCCCGATTAAATTCTGCACGATATAAACGTTCAATAGTTCTAAAATCGTTTTGAATAAAATTGCCATCTATAATGGCGTTTAAATTCCAAAGACTATCATTTTTAATAATGCTCTGTTCTACCTTTAATCGTCCTGCAAAGCCATCGTTATTAGCATCATCTAAAGCAGAAAATAGATTCAGGTCGTTTTTGCTTCCAGAGAGTTCAAAATTTATATTGGTTTTTTCTGAAGGTTTATAGCTTCCGTTAACCACAGCAATTTGAAGTTTTATTGGAGCAATAAGTTGTACAATTGGAGCAAAATTACCTTGAGGAATTCCGGCGATTGGCTCAATATATTCATAGATATTACTAATAGCATTAATACTACTTATAATATAATTGCCTTGATTTTCTCCAACCAAAGAAAATTTCACGCTAAATAATTCATCGTCAGGATTGTTAGAAAAAACAAAGGCCTCAACACTATTTATAAATTCTTTTTTATATAAGATTCTGTTTTCATTAAAAATTTCCGGAACACCTGAAGGCGCAACCATTAATGAACTATCATCTCCAGCATTTGATAAAATTTGGACTTGCTCAAGCGATAGATTTTGTTGTAAAGGCTGATTTTTAGCATCGTTTTCAGAATACACCGAAACACCAATATTCAGTTTTTCACTTTCATGTTTTCCTCCACCATAAGCCACCAAACGAGAATAATTACGATCGCTAAACTGATAATCTACAGTAATTCGCATTTCGGAAGTAATAGGAAATGTAGCATTAAAAATAATCTCACCAGCGTTATAGTCTATTATATAATCCTTGTTTTCTCCACGTTCAACTACAATACCATTAACATAAACGGTTTCGCTCCCAGAAACAATAAGCACAAACAATTCTCCATTTGATCCTTGTAACTTATAAGGACCTTGATTGCCTTCTTGAGCAGAAAATTGACTGGTTTCAAATTGACCTCTAACTATTGCACCTGAAGCAAAAAGATTAGTTTTAGAATCTGGATGATCTAAATTCATGTTAACCAAAAGACCTTGCACTCGTTTAGAGAATTTAGCAAAATATGAATCGGTATTTAACAAGTCGATGTCTCCAGCTCTAATATTCCAACTATCACTAAACAACTCAATAAAAACTTGGTCAAACTCATCTAATCGTTGCGAATAACCACTTTCTTGTAATGGAATATTAGCATCTTGAATTGATGCTCTTAAAGATACTTTATCGTTTAATTTTCCAGTAATTTGTAAATCCAATTCGCTATTTAAAACCGAATTCTGATTGTTGCCAATCGTAACGCCTCGAGAGATACTTCCCGAAGTTGTTAAACCATCAAAAGGTGTAAATATTCTAGCCTCGCTTGGTTGAGATAATTTATAAAGCTTATCTAAATTGCTTGTGTTTTCTACTATAATGTTCTCATCTAATTGCTTATATGTTTTAGTTAGAAAATCAGGAAAACGCAAATATTCAATAATAATAGAATCGGTTGTAATAGGTTTCTTAAACGTTAACAATGCTTTAGCAAAATCTATAGTATAAAAAGAAGAATCTATTATAGTGTTATCTTTTTGTCGAAGTATAAACTTGCTAGAATTTATACTCACACTATCTATAACAATAGAATCTTTTATAGCAATTTTTTTAGTTCTATAATTAGAAGTTTGGTCTTGAGCAAAAGCACAAAAACAATACAAAAAAAGAAAAAATGATAGCGTAAATCTCATCTGATACTTAAACTGTCAATAGTCTAAAATATTTTGTTAATAGTTTTCGTTAAATGGAGTTTAATTTAATAGCGTAAAAGTAAAGCATTATTTATTTTAGCTGAAATTAACTCACTTATTTTAAATAAAGTGAGTTATCCCAACAAAGTCTGGGCTCTCATAATAATTACACATAACACATGAAAATAATCTCTTATAACGTAAATGGCATTCGTGCTGCTTTAAATAAAGGCTTTATAGATTGGCTTAAAAGTGCTAATCCAGACGTGATTTGTTTACAGGAAATAAAAGCTTTAAAAGAACAATTAGAGTTAGATATTTTTGCCGAAGCTGGTTACCAATATAACTACTGGTTTAGTGCACAAAAAAAAGGCTATAGTGGTGTTGCCATTTTAAGTAAAACCAAACCAAACCATATTGAATATGGCACAGGAATAACATCTATGGATTTTGAAGGAAGAAATCTTCGTGTAGATTTTGATGGCGTTTCTGTAATGAGCTTGTATTTGCCATCAGGTACAAATATGGCTCGTTTAGAGCACAAATTAGAATATATGGCACTATTTCAGAAGTATATAAATGAATTAAAAAAAGAGTACCCAAACCTAATTATTTGTGGCGATTATAATATTTGTCACGAAGAAATTGATATTCATAACCCAAAAGGATTAAAAAACACTTCAGGGTTTTTGCCTGTTGAACGTGAGTGGATTGGAAGTTTTATCGACAGTGGTTTTATAGATTCATTTAGACACTTAAATGATGCGCCACATCATTACAGTTGGTGGAGTTATCGTGCTAATGCAAGAGCCAACAATAAAGGTTGGCGATTAGATTATGCTATGGTAGCAAATCCTTTGCAAGAAAACATAAAAAGAGCCGTTATACTGTCTGAAGCAGTACATAGTGACCATTGTCCAATTTTAGTAGAAATAGAAAATAAGTAAACAGTCTCAGTTGGCAGTAAGCAGTTTTTTAAAATCAATTTAGTATACTGTAAACTGAATACTGCAAACTTTATAAATTTAAAATCAAATCAATCATGAAAAAATATATTTCACTTTTGTTATTCCTAACTTTCTTATTTACAAGTTGTGTATCACCTAAAGTATACAAGGATTTAGAAGGAAAGTATAATAATTTAAAAAAGGAGAACAGAACGCTTTCCGATGAAAATGAAACGCTTTTAAGTGCAAAAAACAAAGCTGAATACAGTTTAAAACAACTTCAAAAAGATTATGATAAAGCCGTAGCACAACGAGATAAATTGCAAAGCGATTATAATGCTACAAAGTCAAACTATGAGAATTTAAAGGCATCATATGATGCGTTAGAGGAAAACAGTTCGACTTCAATTGCAGAAAACGCAAAAAAGAATAGAGAATTGTTAGCGCAGTTAGAAGCTAAAGAACAGGCGCTTTCATCCGAAATTGTACGTTTAGAAAAATTAAAAAAGGAATTAGAAAACAGGTCGAGACGTGTTGAAGAATTGGAGAGTCTTATCGCAGCAAAAGATGCAGCAATGACAACTTTAAAAAATGCGATTTCTAGAGCCTTAACAGATTTTGAAGGCAAAGGATTAACAATAGAACAGCGTGATGGGAAAGTTTATGTGTCGATGGAAAACAAATTGTTATTTAGTTCAGGAAGTTGGGCAGTTGGCAGTCAAGGACGTCAAGCAGTACAGCAATTAGGAAGCGTATTAGGTGATAATCCAGATATCGCTGTTTTAATTGAAGGACATACAGATAATGTGCCATACAAGGGAAGCACACAATTAAGTGGTAATTGGGATTTGTCTACCAAACGCGCTACAGCAATAGTTAATATTCTTAGAGAAAACAGTTCAATTAATCCTGAAAATTTAACAGCAGCTGGACGTGGAGAATTTGCGCCAATAGCAACTAACGATACAGTAGAAGGAAAAGCAAAGAACAGACGAATTGAAGTTATCTTAACACCAAAACTGGATGAGATTTCTAAACTTTTGAATGAAATTTAGAAGAGGTGTTTGTCATTCCTGCGAAGGCAGGAATCCATTATTATTTGAATTTCAATCTTTAAGATTTCCACCTTCGCGGAAATGAAAAAATAAACTTTCAATGAAATACACCACACTTCCAAACACCAATATAAAAGTTAGTAAAATATGTTTGGGTTCTATGACTTGGGGAAACCAAAATACAGAAGTTGAAGGACACGAACAATTAGATTACGCTTTTAATCAAGGCATCAATTTTATTGACACGGCAGAATTATATCCAGTTCCTGCTGAAGCAAAAACAAGCGGTAGGACGAGTGAAATTATTGGCACATGGTTAAAGAAAAATAACAATAGAGACAAGGTAGTATTAGCTTCTAAAATTGCAGGTACAGGCGATTATACAGCACATATTCGTACAACTGGATTTAGTAAAGAAGCAATAAAAGAAGCAGTTAATAAAGAATTAAGCAGGCTTCAAACCGATTATATTGATTTATATCAATTGCATTGGCCAGAACGACAAACCAATACTTTTGGTGTTAGAGATTACAATCATAATCCTAATGATAATTGGACAGATAATTTTAATGAAGTGCTACATACATTAGATGGAATTATTAAAGAAGGGAAAATTCGTTATGTTGGTTTATCTAACGAAAAAGCTTGGGGAACGATGCGTTATTTAGAAGAATCTAAAACACATCATTTACCAAGAATGATTACCATTCAAAATGCATATTCATTATTAAACAGACCTTTTGAAGGCGATATGGCTGAAGTTGCAATACGTGAAAATATAGGCTTATTAGCCTATTCGCCATTAGCATTTGGAGTACTTTCCGGAAAATATATTAAAGGGACTGCAGGAGAAAACTCTCGATTAAAATTGTTTCCAACTTTTGCAAGATATAGTAGCGAGCAATCAACACACGCAGCCAAGCAATATTTGAAAATAGCAGAGAATAATAATTTGAGCTTAACAAAAATGTCTTTAGCATTTGTTGATCAGCAACCTTTTCTTACCAGTTGTATTATTGGAGCTACAACTATGGATCAACTAAAAGAAAACATTGCAAGCATAGATGTAGTATTGAGTAAAGAAATTTTAAAACAGATTAATACAATACATGCTGCAATACCTAATCCAGCACCTTAAAATTTAAACCATAGATTTATTTCAAAACCAATTTCAAAATAGTTTAAATTAAACGAACAATAAAAAAGTAAACTCTTATAAGCTTTATTTTATAGTTATAATATTATATGTACTTTTGTTTCTTGAAAAAAGAGGAAAAATTTGTCTGATTGCAACCTCATAAAAAAATGCTAAAGCAGTTAATCATCAGCTTCTTTAGTGATTAAGCAATTGCACAAGAATCCCCTAGTTAGAACCAAAATTTAAAAAGAAAAATATGCCATATTTATTTACTTCGGAAAGTGTTTCTGAAGGACATCCAGATAAAGTAGCAGACCAAATTAGTGATGCCTTGATAGATCATTTTTTAGCGTTTGATAAAAATTCTAAAGTTGCTTGTGAAACCCTTGTAACAACTGGGCAAGTTGTACTTGCAGGAGAAGTTAAATCCAACACCTATTTAGATGTTCAAAAAATTGCTAGAGACACTATAAACGATATTGGTTATACTAAAAGCGAATATATGTTTGATGGTAATTCTTGCGGTGTTTTTTCTGCGATTCACGAGCAGTCCGATGATATTAATCGTGGTGTAGATAGAGATGAAAAAGAGCAGCAAGGTGCTGGAGATCAAGGCATGATGTTTGGTTATGCTACTCGTGAAACCGATAATTATATGCCTTTGGCTTTAGATTTAGCACATCGTATTTTAATTGAATTGGCTGCTTTGCGTAGAGAAAATAAAGACATTACATATTTAAGACCTGATTCTAAAAGTCAAGTAACTATTGAATATGGCGATGATAACATTCCGCAACGTATTGATTCTATTGTTGTTTCTACACAACATGACGATTTTGATGAGGATGAAATTATGTTGACAAAAATTAGAAAAGATATTGAAGAAATATTAATCCCACGAGTAGTTGCAAAACTTCCTGATAATATTAAAGCGTTGTTTACTGATAATATTGAATATCATATCAACCCAACTGGTAAATTTGTAATTGGTGGACCACATGGCGACACAGGATTGACAGGACGAAAAATTATAGTTGATACTTATGGTGGGAAAGGTGCTCATGGTGGAGGTGCATTTTCTGGTAAAGATCCAAGTAAAGTAGATAGAAGTGCTGCCTATGCAACGCGTCATATTGCAAAAAATTTGATTGCTGCTGGTGTTTGCGATGAAATTTTAGTACAAGTAAGTTATGCTATTGGAGTCGTTGAGCCTATGGGAATTTTTGTAGATACTTATGGTACTTGTCCTTTTAATATGACTGATGGCGAAATTGCAGAAAAGGTGTCGCAAATATTCGATATGCGACCAGCTTCAATAGAAGAGCGTTTAAAACTACGTCAACCAATGTATTTAGAAACTGCTGCTTACGGACATATGGGACGACAAAATGAAGTTGTTACCAAAACATTTAACCAATCTAATGGAGAAACTAAGACGCTTGAAGTTGAACTCTTTACTTGGGAAAAATTAGATTATGTCGATAAAGTGAAAAAAGTATTTGGTTTGTAAAACACTTTACATTTTAAAATATTTTAACCTCATAACCAATCTGTTTTGAGGTTTTTACTTGCGCCTCTTTTACTTTGCTAGAAAAACAACTAATTTCGTTTAACTATTCTTATAAATGTAAATATGAAACGAGCATGTTAAAATTTTTATCGCCAAAGGAAATGATTAATTGCGAACAGCATGTGACAAATAAAAAACAATAAGTATAAACACATGAAATTAACTACAGAAATCGCTAATCGGTTTAGAGAAATCCTTTTAAATGGTGATTGGGTTGCAGCTACTAATTTTAAAGACCAATTATCTGACCTGACTTGGGAACAAGCAACAACCAAAATCGGAAAACTTAATACTATTGCAATTCTTACTTTCCATATCAATTACTATATAGCTGGAATATTGAATGTATTTGAAGGAGGTTCACTCGATATTAGAGATAAATATAGCTTTGATCTTCCTCCCATCAAATCGCAGGAAGATTGGGAAAAACTGTTGGATAAAATGTGGAATGATGCAGAAAAGTTCGCTAACATAGTAGAACTTATGCCAGACAAAAAACTAGAAGAAGTGTTCGTAGATGAAAAATATGGAAGTTATAAAAGAAATATTAATGCAATGATTGAGCATAGCTACTATCATTTAGGACAGATTACTTTGATTAAGAAAATGGTATTGGAAGCAGATAAAAATTGATTAAAATACTACCAACAATACCTATAACCCTCCTTTTCTTGTTGGCGACTTTTGTTTTGGCCAAGTTTTATGCTTTCCTGTATTAGCATCTATAGGTAAAATACGTCTTTTGTTAGATGCTCTGTTTAAATCTTCGGAAGCCATATATGCTAATATTGCTGTTAAAATCGCATTGTTTCTTACATCGTCAAAAACAATTTTGTCGTAAGTATCACGATTAGTATGCCACGTATAATTATCATAAGACCAACTTAACGAACTTAATCTAAACCCTAATGCGCCAGTAGCTATAAATGAAGCATGGTCTGATCCGCCACCACTTGGTGAGCCCGGAAAATCAGTTTCAATATGTTGGGTAATCTCTTTTGGAACAGCATTTAGCCATCGTGTTAAGAACTCATAAGAATGCAAATAACCAGATCCTGAAATATTACTAACTCTACCTGTGCCATTATCCTGATTAAAAACAGCTTGTATGTTTTTTACAATTTTCGGATGGTCTTCTACAAATGCTCTTGAGCCATTTAAACCTTGTTCTTCACTTCCCCAATGTCCAGCCAAAATTGTTCGTTTAGGATTGGGATACATTTTATTTAAAATTCGCATCGCTTCCATCATAATAATTGTTCCAGTTCCATTATCGGTGGCTCCTGTTGCGCCATCCCAAGAATCTAAATGTGCCGAAAGGATAATATATTCGTCTGGTTTTTCGGTGCCTTTTATTTCTGCAATGGTATTAAATGTTGGATCTCTTCCTAATTTTTTAGATTTTGCAACAATATTAATTTTTGGTTTATCTCCATATTCTACCATTCTATAAAGCATGGTATAATCTTCTAATGCTAAACTAATTGTAGGAATATTTCGTGTTCTAGAACTAAACACTTTATTAACTCCAAAGCCCTTAGACCAGTAACTAGAAACAATGCCTGCTGCTCCTGCGTTTTCTAATATCCTTATACCTTCTTCATTAAATCGAGCTTCACTACGATTGTTAGAATACCCTATTCTGCTTAACATTATATTCCATGCTTGTTGATACTGGTCTCTATCTTCATTCATTTTAGCAAACGATTCTTCTGTGGCAAATTCTTCCCAATTATAATCTGGACGACCTATTGGTTGTTTCATAGAAATCATTACAAATTTTCCTTCTACATTATGCAACCATTCTTGAAATGAAGTACTGCCTGTAAATTCTGGAAACACTACCAATTCGGCAGTAATGCCTTTATTTGTCGTACTCGGACTCCAAGCAAGTTGTGTGCCTTCAAGCGATTGAACTCGTGGATAAACCATGTCTATATGTGTAATGCCACGTTCCCAACCACGCCATGTTCCCCATTCTTGGTTTTTAGCAGAAATATTCCACTTCGTATATTGTTTCACTGCCCAATCGTGAGCATTTTTCATTTGAGGCGTTCCTACCAATCTTGGACCAATAACATCTAAAAGTTCGTGAGCTAATCGTTTTAATTGAGAATTATCATTAGCCTCTTTTATAATATTTTCGACTATTGGATTTTGCTCTTGTGCACTAATTATATTACTACTTAACAATAATGCAACAAGACATAATTTGATGGCTTTTTTCATTTTAATACAATCTATTTAAAATTTATTGAAAGAATTTAATTTAGCCAACTAAAATAGCTAATTATTACAATAGAAAATGTTAATAGAGTTGTCTTTTTTGCGTTAAGGATGGAAGTGGCATCCTTTCTCTTGCTGAAACAAGTTCAGCCCGAGAAAGATATAACGTACAGCCTGACATGAGCAAAGCGAGTGTAACGCCCAACTACACAAAAAGTTACGTTGGACAAAACCCAAAAACTACAAATCGTATTTTATGCTAAACATGACATATCGTGGCTGAATAAAATACTCGCTTGTACTTGTAAACAATGTGTTTGTGCTATCCTGATTTAGAGATGCTGTGTCTAATAAATTGGTGACACCTAGTGTGTATTCCCACTTGCTATCCTTTTTTTGATACGCCAAACTTGCATCTAAAAAACTATAGTTATTTAAAGTTTCTACTTCATTTTTGTAGTTAAAATAAGAGTAATCTGCTCTAAAAGTAAAGCTTTTTAAAAGATAGGCATCAAAATTTATAAAGGGACTATTTGTAAAGAATTTTGAGCGTCCTCCACCTTGTTCGTATTCATTAATAGTAAGGTTGTAACCGATTTCTACATTTGGAGCATTTCTAAAATTTGTGCTTAAACGTGTTCGGTAAGATTGAGTAAATGATTCATTTACGCTTTGTTGGTTATTGACAAATTGGTTGAACTTTGAATAAGAAAAATTTCCACCAACCGAAGCTTTTATCTTTCCAAAAGTACGCTCAAAACGTCCACTAAATGACAAGCTCTCATCTGCAAAATTAGAATTGAATGGTGATGAGATACGATTGGTTGTTTGTATGTCTGGTTCTCCAGGAATAGGATTCGGAATTGTTAAAAAATTTGATTGCGATCTTATTTGATTTATGCGTTTGCTGTAGTTTAAAAAGGCATGTACGTTGGTGTAATTAAACATATTAAAACTGAAATAGCTTAAATTAAGATTGTGAGATAAGGATTCTTCTAAATTTCTGTTTCCTTGATACAATGCATTATAATTATTAAGCACACTACCTTCTGCTAACTGATTTATATCTGTAAAGCTGTTTTGCATGCGATATCTAAAGTTAAGGTTTTCGCTCTTTTTTAACTGAACTCTAGTATTAAAATCCGGGAGTAGTTTAAAAAAGTTGTCTTTAACTTCTGTTCCTAATTGTTGGTTTTTAACCGCATATGAGTGTACTGAAAAACCTTGAGTAAAAGTAAATATTCCTGCTTTTAATCTATAATGAAAGCCTAAATACACATCGCTAAAATTATATTTTACATTGTTTACAACATCTGTTTGAGCATTTTCTAACGTGAATTTACTACCATTATCTAGGATTTGAAATATTTCTGAATTGAATTTTTGTGAGCTTAATAATGCTCCCAAAGTAAAATTAATATTGCTTTTATTATTTAGCACATACCAATAATCTAATTTAGCATCCAGTTTATTTGTTTTTACGCGTTTGTCTTGAGCGATGTTAAATCCTGATTGATTAGTATCTAACCCCAAAATCCCATCAAACTGAAACTGGTTTGTTTGCTCTAAAGCGGCATTGTAAAAAGGATCTTCGTCTTGCCATAAGTGTTGTGCTTCAAAAGCAAAAATATTTTTGTCGTTTAATGTATAGTAATAGTTTAAGTTTTGATTTATACTAAAAGGGTTTTGTTCTTGAGTCTCGTCAATATTTGATAAGATGGAAGAATAGAAATCTTGAAATTCGTTTTGTTTTGAAACTCTTCCAAAAACATCATAATCTAAATGGTTATTACTATTTGGCTTGTAACTTGCGCTTAACTTAAATAATCCTAAATCGCTTTTTTGATGTGTATTACTTGTAGTAGTTTCATCTGGAAGCGTAGTAGTATTTTCAGATTGAATATATTGTCTTATACTGTTTTGTTGGATATCAGTTCGAGTACTTGAATAAATGGAAAAACCGCTTAAAGCCAAGGTTTTTTTAGGCGAATAGCTAAAGTTGGCTGCTCCAAATTTAGTGTCTATAGCTTTTGCTCTATTATTTTGGGTAGTTAAAAATCCCATGTCTCTAGAGGCTACATTAAAATTTGTTCCGCTATTGCTATGTATGCCTCGAAATCCTCCACTAAAATTAAAATAATCACGTCTTGTAAATGGCACTTCTCCAATATTATTCATATCTGTAATAATATTGATGCTATATTTTGGACTGTAATAAAACAGTTTTGGATGCACTAAATAACGTTCGTCAGCTCCAGCACCTGCTGTAACCTCGCCAAACCAGAAACTTTTTTTACCTTCCTTAAGTTTGATATTTATAGCAATTCTATCTTCATTGCTTCTAACACTTCGAAGTTGTCCTACATCATCATAATTTTTTAATACTTGAACTTTATCTATGGCATCTGCTGGAATATTTTTAGTTGCCAATTTGGTATCGCCATCAAAAAAATCTTTACCTTCTACCATGACCTTTTCAACTACTTTCCCTTCAACTTCAATTTCTCCATCATCATTTATATCAACTCCTGGAAGCCGTTTTAAAACATCTTCCAACTTTTTGTCTGTTTCTCTTTTAAAGGAATCGGCATTGTAAATTAAAGTATCTCCTTTTACCGAAACTGGCATTTCGTATGTAAGTTCCACTTCATCTAACATTGTATCATTTTGAAGTATGAAGTCTTTAATAATATCCGCATCTGTTGTATTAATAACTTCTTCAAAAGTTTTTTTACCAATGTAACTAACTTGAAGTTTGTAAGATGCGTTAGACTTTAAATTAAGTTTATATCGCCCTTTATCGTTGGTTATTCCGTAGGAATCCAATGCTTTTGTTTCCTGATTTATGGCTATTACATTGGCTAATTCTAAAGGATTACCTATGCTATCTTTTACAATACCTTCTACTTTAATTTGAGCAAAAGTTACACTTGCTATAAAGCATAGCATAATAGTAATAATATATTTCATGTATGTGTTTTTGATTGATTCGTTTTTTTAATAATAAAATTTAATGTCTAATCCGCATTCCTCCACGACCACGACCTCTGCCTCCAAACATTTCGCTCATTTCTTCCATCTTCTTTTTCATAATATCGTTATATTCTTGCTTGGTTACTTCTTTCCCTTTTGTTGGAGCTTTAATTTCGTCTTTCTCACTCGGATTCATAATAATTTTAGAACATAAAATGGTAGTTCTATCTGCACTTACTTCTAGAATTAAGCCTGGAAGTCCCCAATATTCCCCAGGACCTTGATTGATTGGAATTTGTGGCGTGTACCAAGCTGTAACTATAATTTCTTTAGGCACTTCTATCTCATCCATTACATCTTTAGTAGCCGTAGAATCTTGAGCTTTTTCATTATCTGAATCTTGGTTACGTCTTCTCATACTTCTAAAATCTAATTCGTCAACCTTTTTTACAGCAGTTGCTTTAAAGCACAGATACTTTCCTATTTGTTTTGTTTCGCTTTCCATTTTCCATTCCAATTTTGGTAAAGAGTCATTTATTAGAAATTGTTTACCAAAAAATTCCTGCTCTTGTAGAAGCTGATGCTCTTTTACATTTTTATATTGTTTGCCTCCAGTAAAACTTCCCATCATCATTCTAAAACCACCTCCTTGTCCAGGTGTTTCTAGCTTTTCCTCTTCTTTATAAATAGATTCTGTTTTATTAAAAGTTAATATATACGTCTTTTCGAACATGCTTTTCATACGTTCAGCAATCTGTTTTTTCATGTCTTCGCTCATTTCTCTACTTCCAAAATTTGACATATCAACTGCCGTTTTAGATTGATAAATTGCCTTACCTTGAAAATCTTGTTGAGCGTTTATAGAAAAAACAATAAAAAATATTAAACAGCTAACTATTGGTTTAGTGGAATTAGTTTTCATTATATTGAAGTCTTAAAGTTAAGTGTTAAAAATACGTTTTTAACACTAATTAAGACCATTGAAAAACCTGTTAGTTTAAGCTCCAAAAGTTAAAGTATTCTTAAAGTTATCCTTTAATTTTAATCTCTATACTATTTCCATCTCCACGATTATGTTCATAACGATCTTCCATTTCTTTCATTTTCTTTTCCATAATTGCATCAAACTTTTCTTGAGTGATTTTTTTTCCTTTAGTAGGTTCAGTTATTGAAATTTTATTTTTTGGATTTAGCACTATTTTGCTACATATTAGAGTTTGTCTTCCGTTGTTAACTTCAAGAATTAAGCCTGGAAGGCCGTGGTAATTTCCTGGTCCATTGTTTACAGGAATTTGAGGTGTATACCACGCAGTAATAGTTATTTCTTCCAT
>Ga0164320_10000046_pt1 | contig 30666 bp, 23 predicted proteins | sample GuaBasSediGuay11_FD_113736 | JGI IMG/M metagenome (GOLD analysis project Ga0164320, IMG submission 113736) | Subseafloor sediment microbial communities from Guaymas Basin, Gulf of California, Mexico - Guay11, Core 4567-28, 0-3 cm | ecosystem: Environmental > Aquatic > Marine > Hydrothermal...
TAAGAAATAGAGTCTTGTAAGGGTTTATTTCTACTTTCAAACGCATCATCAGTATAAATATTTACCTCTTTAATTTTATATATTTTGAAAGGAACTAATACTACAGAATCTTCATTTCGAATAGTTCTATTTAATATTTGAATAAGATTATTTACTTTTTTTTGGGTTCCAATAGTATCATGCTCAAACCTTATATAATCTTGTGTAAAGTGGAATACTCCCGAATTTCTAAAATTATTCGTTAAACGCTCTCGTTCATCTGTAAAATCACTAACCTTATATTGATTCCCTTTTATTATTAATGCATCCTTTTTTGTTTTTTGATATAGTGAATCAATAATTGGTGAAGCAATATTATTTGCAATAGAATCTAAAATATAAGGTTCGCCAGTTGTTACATTGTAATCTATTGTAGCACGTTGATTGTCATTTCTTGTTGTTATTGAAGTCGTTTTAACATCAAACCAACCATTTGCAAAATAATAGCTATCTAATTTGTTTTTAGATTTTCGGGTTCTAAAAGTATCTACTATTACTGGAGCTTCTCCAGTTTTTCGCAACCAATTATTAAAACCAATTGTAGAGATTTCTAATCTATCTAATTGTTTTTTAGACAGTTTTTTTATAAGACGGTCTTTACGTTTTGGGTTCTTATTTAACCACACTTCAAAAAGAGAGTCTTTGTGTTCTCGCGCTAAATTATAGATATGTAAACGCAACGGAAAACCTAATAATTTACTGTTTGGTTTTTGATAAATAAGATTTGTAATCTCTTCAGAAGTAGTCTTTTTGTCATTGACAAATACTGAAGTTTGAGTTAATAAATGCTTGTTTTCTCCAACTCTTTTTACAACACTACAAGATGTAATAATTAATGCAATTAATATAATTAATGATATTTTTACTAGAGTTTGTTTCAACTAAAAATAAATAAGATTAGATTTACTGTCTAAAGAGTAATTATAGCTCAAAAGTACATTATTTAGATGTTAAGTAAAAGCGAAATAAAGCTAATAACAAGTTTAAAACAAAAAAAGTACCGTTTACAACATCAGCTGTTTGCAGCCGAAGGTAAGAAGATTATTTTAGAGCTATTAAAATCTAAATTGCAATTACATCAACTCTTTACAACTACGTTAGAATTTGATGTTCCAGATGTTTTACAAACAATAATCACACCAAAAGAATTAAATAGAATAAGTTTTTTAAAAACACCAAATACTGCATTAGCTGTTTTTAAAATTCCTAAACCACAACCTATTGATTTTAGCAAACTTATTGTAGCATTAGACGATGTACGAGATCCTGGAAATTTGGGAACCATTATTAGATTATGCGATTGGTTTGGTGTTACCGATTTGGTTTGTAATTTAGAAACTGTAGAATGCTATAACCCAAAAGTAATACAAGCTACAATGGGTTCTATTACTAGAGTTAATGTCTCTTATTTAAATTTAGAAAGTTTCTTGTCATCAAATAAAGCCTCACAAGTTTTTGGTGCTTTTATGGATGGAGAGAATATGTTTGAAATAAATTTACCTAGTTCAGGAATTTTGGTATTAGGAAATGAAGCCAACGGAATTTCAAAAGAAGTAGCATCTCAAATTACGCAACGTATTTCAATACCTAGATTTGGAGAATTACAAGCTACCGAAAGTTTAAATGTAGCTAATGCAGCTGCAATTTTGTTAAGCGAGTTTAAGAGGAGGACTGCTACTGAAACGTAAAGTTTATAAAAAAGCCTCTGGTTTTCATTGAGGTTATATTACTTGTCCAAGGGCTGTCTGGATCAAAATCTCTAACCAACTCATCATTTATTGCAAATACACCACGAATAGAAGGTGTAAATTTAAACCAAAACATGTAAAGATCTATACCAAGACCAAGTTCATAAAAGAACATATTTTTCTTCGTTCTAAATTGCCCTGTACTATTATCGTCTGAATTTTCTTGGTTACTCGACAAATTTAAAGCTGTAGAAAAACCACCAACAATAAAAGGTTTTATATTGTTAACACGCTTGGTCGATATTTTTAATAATAAGGGAAGATGTATGTAAGTAGAGCTCACTTCTCGTAATAAATCATTGTCGTTAAAAGCTTGTCCTTGAAAAAAACTGGAATGATAATGAAGCTCACGTTTAGATATGGTTAATCCTGGTTCTAATCTTAAATCTAAATACTCATTAATGCGTAAGTTACCTATTAAACCAACATTAAATCCAAAAGATTTTAGCACTTGAATATCTGCTAAATCTTGATTGTAATCAAAATTAAAATCGTAATTATTAAACCCTAAATAGTAACCCCAAGATAAAAGTGGTTTATCGAAGTTTTCATTATTTTTAATTTTCTCTTTGCTAAATAATTGTGCCGAAACTGATTGAAATGAAAAGAAAAAAGATAGTATTACAAATAGTTTTTTCATTACTATGGTTTTGCTGCTTTATAAATCGTAGCCACACCAAATGTTTGAGGTAAAGCTTTCGCATTAATAAACCCAATTTTATGTAAAATATTGTTGAGCGTTTCTCCATAAGGAAAAACAGAAGCAGATTCGCTTAAATAAGAATAGGCTACTTTATCTCTAGAAAACAATTTACCTATTATGGGCAAAATTTCTTTAGTGTAAAATTTATAACCTTGTTTAAAAGGTGTTTTTTTTGGTATAGAGGTTTCTAATATTACAAAGATTCCATTGGGTTTTAAAACTCGAAAAATTTCTGAAAGCCCTTTTTCTAAATTTTCAAAATTCCTAATCCCAAAAGCAACAGTTATAGCATCGAAAGTATTATCTTTAAATGGTAAATTTTCAGAATCTCCCAAAACCATTTCAATAGTATTTCCTAATTTTTTTTTAGCAATCTTTCGACTACCAACATCTAACATGCCTTCACTTATGTCCAATCCAATAATTTTTGAGGCTTTGGTTTTGGTGAGGTTTATTGCTAGATCTCCAGTTCCTGTAGCAATATCGAGAATGATATCAGGATGTTGTTTAGCAACTATAGCAACCACTTTTTTTCTCCATTTTACATCAATTCCAAAAGAAATCACTCTATTAAGACCATCGTATTCATTAGAAATGGCATCAAACATTTTTGTGACTTGTTCTTTTTTACTTAAGTCACTGTTTTTATAAGGTTTTACATTAGTGGACATTTAAGAATAGAAGCTATAAAATTATTTAGATTTTGTTATTTGTTGCAAAGAAATGGAATTCAACTACAAATCCCTAAAAATAAATTATATTTGCTGTATCTTTCATAATTAATATTTCAAATGAAGATTATTATTGCTGGCGCAGGGGAAGTCGGGTTTCATTTAGCAAAATTATTATCTTACGAATCTCAGGAAATAACTTTAATAGATACCAATAAGGAAAGTCTTACTTATGCCAATAATCGTTTAGATATTAAGGTAATTAAGGGAGATTCGACCTCTATTTCTAATTTAAAAGAGGCAAGAGTACACATTTCTGATCTACTGATAGCTGTTACTTCTTCAGAAACTGCAAATATTACAACCTGTGTTTTAGCAAAGCAATTAGGAGCAAAAAAGACAATTGCCAGAATTTCTAATACAGAGTTTATAGATCAAAAAAATGAACTTGGTTTTATTAAATTTGGGATAGACGAATTGATTTCTCCAGAATCTCTTGCAGCAGCCGAAATTAAACTACTGTTAAGTCAATCAGCATTTGATAATACTTATGAGTTTGAAAATGGCGCATTAACAATGCTAGGTTTAAACTTATCAAGAACCGCTTTATTTGTCGGAAAATCTGTTAAAGAAGCAGCAAAATTAATTCCTGAAATTCATTTTGTACCAATTGCTATACAGCGATATGGCACACAATATACTATTATTCCGCGTGGAGATACTATTTTTAAAGAAAGAGATCATGTGGTTTTTATAACTTCAAAAGGTGGAGACGAAGAATTATGTAAACTCACGGGAAAAGTTAAAACAGAAATTAAGAATGTTATGATTTTAGGTGGTGGGAGAATTGGTTCTAAAGCTGCTAAAGATTTAACGTGCAATAAGTTTAATGTTAAGCTTATTGAAAAAAATAAAGATCGCGCTCTAGAACTTGCTGACGATTTGCCTAATGCTCTTGTAATAAAAGGTGATGGCAGAAATGTAGATTTACTGGATGAAGAAAATATTAATGATATGGATGCATTTATTTCTGTAACAGGAAATTCCGAAACCAATATCATGTCCTGTTTAGTTGCAAAATCTAAAGGTGTTAGAAAAACTATTGCCTTAGTAGAGAATATGGATTATTTTGAATTGTCACATTCAATTGGCATTGACACTTTAATTAATAAAAAGCTTTTAGCTGCAAATAATATTTTTAGATATATACGAAAAGGTGAAGTTGTTGCATTAACAAAACTTAATAACATGAATACTGAGTTGCTTGAGTTTGTTGTTAAGCCAACTTCAAAAATCTGTAATAAGATAATTAGAGAATTAGATTTTCCTCGTTCAGCTATAATTGGAGGAGTTATCCGTAAAGAAAAAGGACTTATTGCATTAGGAGGTTTTAAGGTTGAAGCTGGTGATAGAATAGTAGTTTGTAGTTTACCACGTTCTCTTAAGAAAGTAGAATCTCTTTTCGATTAATAAGTATTAATGAAGCTTAATTACAAAATTATTTTTCACTTTTTAGGATTACTATTATTATGTAATGGAGGCTTCATGCTATTGTCTTCTTTAGTAAGTTTTCTATATAATGATGGTGTCACATTTCAATTATTTTTATCTGGGATTACAGTTTTATTATTAGGTGTTTCTGCTATGATTTTTACTAGAAACCATAAAAAAGAAATCAATAAACGAGAAGGATATATTGTGGTAACTTTTGGATGGATTGTTATGGCATTATCTGGAACCTTACCCTATTTTTTTACTGAAACCATTTCTAGTTTTACAGATGCATTTTTCGAAACCATGTCTGGTTATACTACAACAGGAGCATCAATTTTAAATGATATTGAAATAATACCAAAAGGAGTCCTGTTTTGGAGAAGTATGACGCAATGGATAGGTGGAATGGGAATTATTGTACTCGCAATAGCCATATTACCGCTTTTAGGTATTGGAGGTATGCAGCTTTTTGCTGCAGAAGCACCAGGACCAAATACAGATAAATTACATCCCAGAATTACAGATACTGCAAAACGCTTATGGTTTATTTATTTAGGATATACTATTGCTGAAACCATTTTACTAAATGTAGCAGGAATGTCTTTTTTTGATGCCATGAACCATTCTATGACTACCTTATCTACTGGAGGGTTTTCTACGAAAAATGCAAGTTTAGCATATTGGAATGGACTGCCAATAATTCAATACATAGTGATACTATTTATGTTTTTGGCAGGTACTAATTTTGTATTGAGTTATTTTGCTTTTAAAGGAAAATTGAAAAAAATAATTCTAGATGAAGAATTTAAATGGTATTTTAGATTAATTGCCATATTTACAGTAGTAGTGTCATTAGTCATATATTTTAGAGTAGATATAGCATTGTCTTCAATAGGTCATCCACAAGTTTTTGGTGAAGTAGAAAGTGCATTTAGACATGGATTATTTCAGGTATTATCAGTTTTAACTACAACAGGATTTGTTACTGCAGATTATACTTCATGGACTCCTTTTTTAGGTGTATTTTTCTTTTGTTTAATGTTTCTTGGTGGCTCTGCAGGTAGTACAGCAGGTGGTGTTAAGGTAGTTAGGCATTTGTTAATGATTAAAAATGGATTTTTAGAATTTAAAAGATCCTTACATCCAAATGCAATTTTGCCAGTTCGATACAATACCAAAACGGTTTCTGGAGATATTGTGTTTAATATATTAGCATTCTTTATCCTCTATTTACTTTCTTTTGTATTTGGTGCTTTAGGATTTTCGATGTTAGGTTTGGATTTTGAATCGGCTGTTGGAGTTGCAGCTTCAAGTCTAGGAAACATTGGACCAGCTTTAGGCGATTTTGGACCTGTTAATAATTATGTTGCATTGCCAAATATTGGTAAATTGTGGAGTAGTTTTTTAATGCTTATTGGTCGTTTAGAACTCTTTACTGTTTTAATATTATTAACGCCATTTTTCTGGAAAAATAGGTAGATTTTGTAATTGAATTGGTTATTACATTAGCTTAAACTTCCTTTAATTCTTTTTATAGCCTCAATAATTTGTTCTTGCGAAGCTGCATAAGAAATACGTATGCAATCTGGATTTCCAAAGGCATCACCTGTTACTGTAGCTACTAATGCGTGTTCTAATAAATATAAAGAAAAGTCTGTTGCATTATGTATGGTTTTGCCTCTAAAAGTTTTTCCGAAGTAAGAGGAAATATCTGGAAACACATAAAAAGCACCTTCAGGTATATTAGTTTTAAAGCCTTCTATATCTTTTAATAAATCGAGTATTAAATCACGACGAATTTTAAACTCATTTACCATGTATTTTACTTTTTCTGGCGAAGCTTCCATAGCAGTAATAACAGCACGTTGTGCAATACAATTTGCACCACTAGTTATTTGTCCTTGCATTTTGTTACAAGCACGAGCAATCCAAGCAGGAGCACCAATAAAACCAATACGCCAACCTGTCATTGCAAAGGCTTTTGACACACCATTTACAGTAATAGTTCTGTCGTATATATCTTCAAATTGAGCCATGCTTTCATGACCACCAACAAAATTGATATGCTCATAAATCTCATCAGAAACCACATAAATATCAGGATGGTTTTGTAAAACATCTGCCAAAGCTCTTAACTCGGTTTTGCTATACACAGAACCACTTGGATTACAAGGTGAGCTAAACCAAATCATTTTTGTTTTGGGTGTAATGGCAGCTTCTAATTGTTCCGGAGTCATTTTAAAATCAGTAGAAATAGATGTTTTTACTTCTACAGGAACACCTTCATTAAGTTTTACAATATCTGCATAACTTACCCAATATGGACAAGGTAGAATAACTTCATCACCTCTATTAAGCATCACAGCAGCAACATTTGCTAAAGATTGTTTCGCACCTGTGGAGACCACAATTTGAGGTAAAGTATAAGTGAGATTGTTATCACGTTTAAATTTAGTGATGATGGCTTCTTTTAATTCTACATAACCATCAACAGGAGTATAAGAATTATAACCATCTTTAATTGCCTGTATTGCAGCATCTTTAATAAAATCTGGAGTATTAAAATCGGGTTCGCCTAAACTTAAACCAATAATATCTTTTCCTTCTGTTCTTAACTCTCTTGCTTTAGCAGCCATTGCTAAAGTTGCAGACGTGGACATATTTAAAATTCTGTCTGAAAGGTGGTTCATTTAATATAATAATATTGTAATTAGAAAATAAAGTTAAGCCAAACTAGGTTTTTGTCCTAGTACTTTTAATTGATTGTAGTGTTCAGACAGAGCTTTCCAAAACGTTTTATATTCATTATAAGGTAAGCTGAATTCACGAGCGGTTTCTTTAACAATCTTTGCTATTTTTTTATAGTGAATATGACTAATATTTGAATATAAATGATGTTCTACCTGATGGTTTAAACCGCCAGTAAAAAATCCAACCAACCAGCTTTTAGGTGCAAAATTTGAAGTTGTAAATAACTGATGAATTGCCCAAGTATTTTTCATTCCTCCATCTTTATCTGGTAAAGGCATTTCTGTATTTGGCATAACATGAGCCAATTGAAAAACAACACTTAATATTAAACCTGCAGTATAATGCATAATAAAAAATCCTATGATTACTTTCCACCATGTAAAACCAAGAAATAATGGTAAGGCAATCCAAACGGAATAATAAATAATTTTGCTAATTATTAATTTGGTCCACTGTGTAGCAGGTTTAGGAAACTTGCCATAAGACAATTTTTTCTTTAAATATTGATACGATTGAATAAAATCGGTAGTAATAGCCCAATTTATAGTAAGTAAACCATAAAGGAAGAAAGAATAAAATTTTTGGTATTTATGAATTTTAAGCCATTTAGTGTGTTTTGAAAAACGAATAATTCTTCCAGCATCAATGTCTTCATCATAGCCTTGAATATTTGTGTATGTATGGTGTAACACATTATGCTGTACTTTCCAGTTATATACATTTCCAGCAAGTATATAAATGCTACTTCCCATGAGTTTATTTACCCATTTTTTACTCGAAAAAGCATCATGATTAGCATCGTGCATTACGTTCATGCCAACTCCTGCCATACCAACACCAATAGTTACAATTAACAGGATTTGTGCCCAAGAAGGTAAATCAAGAGTAAAGATTAGAATTAAAGGCGCAATAAATAATGCAAACATTACAATGGCTTTGGAGTAAAGTTTCCAATTCCCTGTTTTTTTAATTTTATTATCTTTAAAGTAGGCATTTACACGTTTGTTTAGTGTTCTGAAAAACTTCGCAGAATCTGTTCTCGAAAATGATAGCAGTTGCTTTGTCATGCGCTTAAGTTTATTTAGATTAACGAATAAAAATAAATTATTGTATAAGTTGTCAAAGATATATAATAAACAGACTTAACTTATAAAGTTTTCGTAAAATTATACACATAAATGTATATTTTTGTTGAAAATTTTAAAGTTTGATGGAGCTCATTTTAAAGTATTTTCCTAATCTTACTGAAGATCAAATCGATAAATTCAAGAAACTAGAATCGTTATATCAAGATTGGAATTTAAAAATTAACGTAGTGTCTCGTAAAGATATAGATGAGTTGTACTTGCGTCATGTATTACATTCGCTTGGGATTGCTAAAATTATAGAATTTGAAGCAGGAACAAAAGTATTAGATGTTGGTACAGGAGGAGGATTTCCTGGAATCCCATTAGCTATCCTGTTTACGGAGAGTAATTTTAATTTGGTAGATAGTATTGCTAAAAAGTTAATGGTCGTCGATAAGGTGGTAGATGGTTTGGGTTTAACCAATGTTAAAACCACACATTGTCGTGTTGAAGATATAAATGATAATTACGATTTTATTGTAAGTCGTGCTGTAGCTGCAATGCCAACATTTGTACATTGGGTAAAAGGAAAGATTACAAAAAAGCAAAACAATACACTTAAAAACGGAATTTTGTATTTAAAAGGAGGCGATTTAGCCGAAGAACTTCAAAATTATAAAAAAGCAGTGGTTTATAATTTAAGCGATTATTTTATTGAAGATTTTTTCGACACTAAAAAAGTGGTGCATTTACCTTTAAAATATAAGAAATAGTATTGAATTGTTTAATGTTTAAAGATAGTCAGTCTTAGTTGATTATATCAGTAGTTAAACGAATGTAGTTTATTTTAATTATAAAGACAACTCAAGTTTATGGAGTAATATTAACTAAAATACTTTCTCCAAAAATACTTTAATATTTTTTTGGTTAGTGTTTATTAATTCAGCTTTAGCATTGGCAATATCACGTGGTTTTTTGTCTTGGGATAATTTAAATTTACCTTCCCAATGGGTAATGGTTATCTCAAACATTTTAATATAATCTAAAGCACGTTCCATTTTTGTATTGTCTGGTTCTAAAATATAGTTGTGTTCAGGTTGTTCTAAAAATTTAGTCATTTTAATTAATGATTCTTTTAAAGCGTCTTTGCTTTCAATGGCTTTTACAGTGCCTTTAAGATGCACTTTAATATAATTCCAGGTTGGTAATTGTGTCGTGGTGTAAACACTTGGAGAGATATAACATTGTGGTCCAGAAAATATAATAGTAACATCGTTGTTGGCTCGAAATAATTCAGCTTGTGGATTAAATTTATCTATATGACCTATAAGTTTTCCATCTTTTCTATATACTAAAGGTAAATGTGTAATAAAAGGGTTGTTATCCTTTACTGAAATTACAGTTGCCAAAGGGTAAGTTTTAATCACTTCAATCATGTGATTAATGTCATTATCTTGATGATGTTTTGGTGGATATTTCAAAATAAAGTATGATTTTAAATTACCGATTTTTGATTTATAAAATTACAATATTTATCTTTAACCAATGCAAGAGAAACTACCCTCGTTTTCAATAAAAAATTGGTCGCAAGACGATCAGCCAAGAGAAAAATTACTTTATAAAGGTAAAGCAGTATTAAGTGACGCAGAATTGGTTGCCATTTTAATTGGTTCTGGGAATAGAGAAGAAAGTGCTGTGGCTTTATGTAAACGTATTTTGGCTAATGTAGATAATAATTTAAGTGAACTTGGGAAGATGTCTATTAAACAACTTATGGAATTTAAAGGTATTGGTAAGGCTAAAGCCATTACAATTATTTCAGCTTTAGAATTAGGAAGAAGACGAAGAGGTGAGGATGCTCTTAAGAAAAAGAAAATTACCTCAAGTGTTTCAGTTTTTGAGTTCATGCAACCTTTAATTGGTGAACTACCTCATGAAGAATTTTGGATAATTTATGTGAATAATTCAAATAAAGTTATCCAAAAAAACCAACTTAGTAAAGGAGGGATTACAGGAACTTTTGTCGATGTGCGTTTAGCATTAAAAAATGCTTTAGAAGTTGGTGCAACAGGAATTATTTTAGCTCATAATCATCCTTCAGGAGCATTAAAGCCAAGTACAGCAGATAAACAATTAACCCAAAAATTAAAAACTGCTGGAGAAAGTTTAGATATAAAAGTGTTGGATCATTTAATCATTACCGAAAAAGCATACTTTAGCTTTGCAGATGAAAACCTATTATAGGTTAAATCTCAAAAAACAAAATCCAAATTCCAAAACTTTATATTGGAAAAGTTCTTTATTTTGGAGTTTGGAATTTTAATATTGGAATTTACATTTTATAAATGCTATTAGTCTATACTCATAAAATAACACCTCGATTAAAATATACCTTCAAGCAAATTTGTACACGAATTTTACGAATTCCAGTATCGTTTACAACAACAATCGAAGAGTTTATTGCTCACGATAGTTTAAAAATATCTTACACAAGACAACCTTTAAGTAATGAATTGTTTATTCGTAGTCACGAATTATTATTTGAACAAGGATTATCAGACATTGAAATACACGTACAAGATTGGAACAATACAAAATGCTTTTTCAATACTGGAGAAAAGAGTGCTATTCCTTTCGATATTTTTGCAGCTTCATTTTATTTGTTAAGTAGATATGAAGAATATTTACCACATGTAAAAGACGAATATGGTCGATTTACTGCTAAAGATAGTTTAGCATTTAAGAATGAATTCTTAAAGCAACCAGTTGTAGATATTTGGGCTTATAAATTTAAAGCAGTATTGCAACAACGTTTTCCGAATTATAATTTTATTTCTCGTAGTTACAGTATTTGTCCAATTATTGATGTGCCAATGGCTTATTACTTTAAGCACAAAGGATTAATGCGAACAATTGGAGGTAATTTTGCTGATTTTTTAAAGTTTAAGTTTAAGCATTTATATCAGCGTTATTTAGTGATTTTCGGTTTTAAAAAAGATCCATATAATACGTTTAAATGGATTATTAATAAGCAGAAACAAATTAAGAACAAATTTTTAGTATTCTTTTTAATTGGTGATTATTCTACCTACGATAAAAATGTTAGTATTAACAAACGCGAGTTCGTGTCTTTAATAAAATCGGTTTCAGATTATTGTAGCGTTGGTTTAAAAGCTTCATATTTTGCGTTAGAAAATTTTAACACCTTAAAATTAGAAAAAGCTAATATGGAGTCCATTATTAATACAACTTTGGTAGCTTCAAGAAACTCGTTTTCTAAATTAAACTTACCTGCTAGTTATAGAAATCTTATCGATCTCGAAATTAAGGAAGACTATACTATGGGTTATGTAAACGAAATTGGCTTTAGAGCTGGGACTTGTACGTCTTTTTTGTTTTATGATATAGATTATGAAATACAAACACCATTAATGGTTAATTCCTATCATTTAATGGATTATGCCTTATTAAAAAATACCTCTTTATTAGATAAAAAAGAAACGCTTAAAAAGATTATTAATGAAATAAAACGAGTTAAAGGAACTTTTACTCCTGTATTTCATAATTATACATTTAGTAATGAAAAAAGGTGGCAAGGGTTTAAAGAGTTATTTACTTTAATTTTAGAATCTACTAATGAAGATTAATAATATATCTCATATTTTTTTCGATTTAGATCATACGCTTTGGGATTTTGATAAAAATTCAGCACTTACTTTCAAAAAAATATTCGAGCTTAATAGTATAGATGTCAATCGAGATGAATTTGTAAAAGTTTATGAACCTATAAACTTTCGGTATTGGAAGCTGTATAGAGAAGAAAAAATTGATAAAGCATCGTTGCGCTACGGAAGGCTTAATGATGCGTTTAATATGCTAAATTTTAAAATTAAAACCAGTATGATTTATAAACTTTCTAAAGATTATATTTCGTATTTATCAACTTTTAATCATTTGTTTGATGGTACTATAGAGATTTTAGAATATCTCCAAGTCAAATACAAACTCCATATTATTACCAACGGATTTAAAGAAGTACAACAGGGCAAATTAAATAATGCCAAAATTGATAAGTATTTTGTTACTGTTACAAATTCTGAAATGGTTGGCGTAAAAAAACCAAATCCTAAAATTTTTAAGCATGCGTTAAGTGTAGCTAAAGCTAGTCAAGAAAATAGTATAATGATAGGCGATAATTATGAAGCAGATATTTTAGGAGCTTTAGATTTTGGTTTAGATGCTATTTGTTTTAATTATCATAACGAAAGTCTTGCAAAAGAAGTAAAGCAGGTTGACAATCTTCTTCAATTAAAACAATATTTATAGCTATATTTACAATTCATATATTAAAATTTTGATTTTGAAAAAAACAGTTATTTCATTAATTCTTGCATTAGGATTTAGTGTTGTTTGTAATGCACAAACAAGTTTAAACGATTATAAGTATGTTATTGTAGAAAAACAGTTTCACTTTCAAAATGATGACAATGAATATAATTTAAATGAATTAACAAGGTTTTTATTTAAAAAGCATGGATTTAGACCTATTCTTACTAGTGATATATATCCTGATGATTTAAAATCAAATTATTGTTTAGCGTTAACTTCTGAAGTTATTGCTAAAGGAGCATTTACAACAAAAATCACTATTATATTAAAGGATTGCGATAATAATATTTTGTTTACTTGTGAGGGTAAAACAAAGGAAAAAGAATTTAAAAAAGCTTACAATATTGGTATTAGAAACGCCTTTGAACATCTTAAAAATATAAACTATAAGTATATTCCTAATGAAGATGTTATTGCTAAAGAAGATACCTCAAAAGATGAAATTGAAGAGCTTAAAGCAGAAATTAAAAGTTTAAAAACTGAACAAAGTAAAATTGTGCAAAAAGCAGATGAGGATAAAAAAGTTGTAAAAAATACTGCTGAAGAAAAACAAGTTGAAGCTGAACCAATAATTGGAGAGAAAGTACAAGTTCAAATTCAAGAGGATGTTAAGGCGGAAATAGAAAAAGTAGTAAAGTTAGATAAAGAAATTCCAACTTTGATTATTGAGAAAATAGAAGATATTGTTGTTCCGATTGTTGATCCAGAACATTTTATACATCAAGGATTGATAACATTAACATTAAATGCGCAAGAAATAAAAAGTGACCCTAATACGATTATTGGGTATCAATTAATTGATAGAGAATCCCAAAAAGTAATGGAGATATATTATTCAGGATTACCAGACCTTTTTATTGTAAAAGGAGAAGATGCCATTCTTTTTAAAAAAAATAAATTCTGGGTTTATATAAAAAATAATGATAGGGGAAATGATGGACGAGCTTATATTATTAAATTTTAAAACCTAACCTAACTTCTAATAATCGTATTTATCCTTCCACCGTTGCTTTAAATATTCACGTAAGCCATTTTCACGAGCGTTATTTCCAGGTTCATAAAGAGTTGTGTTTTTTATTTCGTCAGGTAAGAACTCATGTTCAGCAAAATTGCCTTCGTAATTATGTGCATATTGATAATCTTCTCCATAACCTAACTCTTTCATAAGTTTGGTTGGCGCATTTCGGAGTGATAAAGGAATACTTAAATCACCAGTTTCTTTTACTAATTGCTGTGCATCTTTTATGGCTTGATAAGAAGCATTACTCTTTGCAGAACATGCTAAATATGTTGCACATTGGCTTAAAATAATCCGTGATTCAGGATAACCAATAGTAGAAACAGCCTGAAATGTACTATTCGCAATAACCAAAGCCGTTGGGTTTGCATTACCAATATCTTCACTGGCAAGGATTAACATTCTACGAGCAATAAATTTTAAATCTTCGCCACCTTCTATCATTCTTGCTAACCAATATACAGCAGCATTTGGATCGCTTCCACGAATAGATTTTATAAAGGCAGAAATAATATCGTAATGTTGTTCACCAGTTTTATCATAACGAACTGTATTATTTTGAACTTTTTGTAACACAGCTTCATTTGTAATTGTAATTTCTTTTGAACCATCTGAATTTACTATGAGTTCAAAAATATTTAACAATTTTCTTGCATCTCCTCCAGAAAGATGCAGTAAAGCTTCAGTTTCTTTGAGGTTTATTTTCTTATTAGATAATTGCTCATCTTTTTCAATAGCACGCTTTAAAAGGGCTTCTAAATCTGTTTTATCAAAAGAATTTAAAATATAGACTTGACAACGAGACAACAAAGCTGGAATGACTTCAAAACTTGGATTTTCGGTTGTAGCACCAATTAAAGTTACCCAACCTTTTTCTACAGCTTGTAATAAAGAATCCTGTTGCGATTTGCTAAAACGATGAATTTCATCTATAAATAAAATAGGATTTTTTGTAGTAAATAAACCACCACTTTGTTTAGCTTTATTAATAATCTCACGAACAGCTGCAACACCAGAGTTAATGGCACTTAATGCATAAAATGGACGTTCAGATGTATTAGCAATAATATATGCAAGCGTTGTTTTACCAGTTCCAGGTGGCCCCCAAAATATCATAGACGGAATCAATCCTTGCTCAATGTGTTGGGTTAAAGCACCTTGTTTGCCAACTAAATGCGATTGACTTATAAACCCATCTAAAGATTTGGGTCTTAAACGTTCTGCTAGTGGTTCGTTCATAATGTAAAATTACTTTAAATTCCTGTGAAATTGAAGATTTAAGAAAACAAAACTATCAACAAGTATTTTCTGGTTAAAACAGGATTTAAATAAAAAAATCAAGACTTCTGATTAATGACAATTTTTCATAAATAGGGTATTTGGCTAGTTATTTGTAATGATTACTTAAATTTATAACATGAAAAACCAGGATCAATTTAGATTTTCTACAGGAGTAATTGGATATCCAATTTTGTTTGTACTCATTATTTGGATTGTTTTTTGGTTTGAAGTTCGTTTTGGATATAGTTTTAACTCATTTGGTGTTTATCCAAGAACTTTAACAGGTTTAAGAGGCATAATATTTAGCCCTTTTATTCATAGTGATATAGAGCATTTGTATAACAATACGATTCCTTTGTTTGTGCTATCTGTTGCGTTATTTTATTTCTATAGAAGAATCTCTTGGAAGATAATTTTTTATGGCATCTTGCTTTCAGGATTTTTTACATGGTGCATAGGTCGTCCAGCAAATCATATTGGAGCAAGTGGTCTAATTTATGTGCTCATGAGCTTTACATTGTTTAAGGGTATTTTTACAAAGCACTTTAGGCTAATTGCACTTTCACTTTTAATAGTTTTTCTTTACGGAAGTATGATTTGGTATGTATTTCCTGTTAAAGAGAATATATCTTGGGAAGGACATTTGTCTGGACTTATTGTAGGATTAATTTTTGCTTTAGTTTTTAGAAAATCGATTGTTAAACCCAAAAGATATGCTTGGGAACATGAAGATTATAACGAACAAAACGATCCTTTTTTAAAGCATTTTGATGCAGATGGAAATTTCGTTGAAAACATTGAAGAAAATGGTGAAGACGAAAAAGTGTCTTCAAAGATAACTTACCATTATAAGCAAGATAAAAAGAATTAAAGCCGTTGCCTTACTGCTTCGTATAAAAATGCACCACAAGCAACCGAAACATTTAACGAACCTATTTCCCCATACAATGGTAATTTAGCTCTGTTATCGGCTAATTTAATAATAGAAGGCGAAATACCTTTGCCTTCCGATCCCATAATTATTGCACAAGGTTCTGCAAATGAAACATCATAAATAGTATCTTCTGTTTTTTCGGTAGCTGCTATAACTTTTATACCTGAAGCTTGTAGATGAAACATAGCATCTTTTATATGATCTACTTTACAAATAGGAACTATAAAAACAGCTCCTGCACTAGTCTTAACAGTATCGCCATTAATTGGAGCAGCACCTTTTTTTTGAATAATTATGCCATCAACTCCTGTGCATTCTGCGGTTCTAATAATAGCACCAAAGTTTCTTACATCACTTATTTGATCTAAAAGTAAAAATAAAGGTGTTTTTCCAGACTCTATTACACTTGTAACTAAATCTTCTAAATCATAAAATTCTATAGGAGAAATTTGTGCAACAGCACCTTGATGATTCTTATCTGTAAGTCTGTTAAGCTTTTCTACAGGGACATAAGAAACATTTATAGATTGCCTTCTAATAAGACTTTCAAGTTCGTTAAATAGTTCTCCTCTTAATCCCTTTTGCAAAAAAACTTTGTCGATGGTTTTATTAGAGTTAATGGCTTCTATTACTGAACGTAAGCCGAATATCTTGGTGTTGTTTTGCATATTAAAAGTTTAGGTTTACTTCAAACATCTCAACAGCACTATTATTGCATCCTACTATAATAAATGTTTTTTCGTTTTGTTTTATAATTTCTACCGATTTTGCATTACCATTAATATAAAAACCAGAAGTTTCAGGTCCAATAACTTTGTAGCTATCTTGTCCATTAGATAGTAAAATAAGCCCGAAAGGATTATCAAGACGTGGTGTTTCAACTTCAGTATTGTAAATATTTCCTATCACTATTAGATCTTCAAAACCATCATTATTAAAATCATACGATGCTGCATCTAAAATCGGCATAGTTTGTACAATATTTGGTAATTCGATTTTATTAAATGTACCATCACCATTGTTAATTAATACTATCGATTTAAATTGATTAGCTTCACGTTGGTAAGCCGTAAGTATTTTGTCGCCATATATATCTTCTAAAGTAGAGTGGGCAAATTCATTAAAAGTTGGTATCTTTTTAGCGATGAAAGGCATTTGTTGAGTAGAACACTCTTTACCTCTTACTGGGACAAAATAGTTGTTAAATAGTTGACTTAATACCACATCATGAGTATGATTATTGTCTAAATCATCAGCATAAACACGTAGTGGTTTTTGTTTAGAAACCTTAAACTTAATGTTCTTACCAATATTTCCAACAAGGTAATCTTTATAGCCATCATTATTGATATCAGTTTCAGTAACATTAAACCACCAACCTTTTTCATCATCTAATTTACTTTTAGAAGAAACATCTATAAAGGTTCCATTAATATTTTGAAATAGGCCAATATGTGTCCATTCACCAACTGCAATAAAATCTTGCCATCCATCATTGTTAAAATCGGTTGTTATAACTTTGTTTACCATTCCAAAATCTTCAAAATCTGGAGCAATATTACCTGTAACATTTTTAAATACGCCGTTATTATTTTCGTAAATTATTGAGGGTTCATGTAAAGGATATTTTTGAGGTTTAATTCTATTACCAACTATAAGGTCATAATCACCATCTTTATCATAATCAATTTTTGTAACTGTTTTACCACTTATAGTATAACTATCAATTTCTTGAGAGTTGGCTTTAGAAAAATTACCACTACCATCATTTATGTAAATTCTGTCTTTTAGTTTATTTGAGCGTTCATTGAATTCACTTCCACCACTAACGACATATAAATCGTTATCATTATCGTTATCAATATCAATAAAAACACTTTCCATATCTTCATGGTTAGCATCATTATTAAACACATTATTTAGCATTGGTTTAAAGCCATTATCTGTTTGAATATAAAGTTGACCAGATTGACCAAGAGCACCACCAATAAAAATATCTTCTATATTATCACCATTAACATCGCCTTTAGCTATAAAAGGACCTAAAGTTGATTGTTTGTATGGCAAAAGCACTTCTTTTGCAAAATCATTAAATATATTTTCTTGATGAATGAAGTTAATTTGATTAGTTTTTTTAAACCAAAAATCATTTTCTTTTGGATTAATATCTAATTTATTAGCTTCAGTTTCTTTGAGTGTTAGTGTTTGGTTTGCTTTAACATTAAAAAACACTTGACTCTTTCCTGAAGGCCAAATAACTTTAAGAGTATCAATAAGATTTGAGTTTCCTAATCCAAAATGAATAGTATTATCAACAGCAGAAAGATAACCTCTTACACGTTTTGATTCTTTGGTTTTTGTTTTACCATCGAATGTTACTTTCACTTTAGCAAAACTTTCTGAAAGTATTCCTTGAGGATTAACCTTTAAAAAATTTCCAATCTTATTTTCAGTGGTCATATTTTTAAATAAAAAAGCCTCTTCGTCCATATTGTTTACCACTAAATCTAAATCTCCATCATTATCTAAATCGGAATAAGCTGCACCATTAGAAAATGATGGTTGGTTAAGATCGGATAGTGCTGTTACATTTTCAAAATTTAAATCTCCATTATTTTTATATAAAATATTTGGAAGTTTTTCAGAAGGTAATCCATTGTATATCTGACTCTTAACGCTTAGCGGAATATTTCCCCTATATTGCTGCTTTACTCTAGCCACTTTCATACGTGAGTCATTGTCTAGGGCATATCTTCTATAACCGTTTGTAACATAAATATCCTCGTGAGTATCATGATCTGTGTCAAAGATTAAAGCCGCCCAACTCCAATCAGTTTTTAACATTCCAGTTAGGGATGCTATATTATGAAAGATATTGTTTCCAACATTTAATTGAACCGAATTGAACATATATTGGTAATGAAGACTTAAATCATCAGTCAATAAATTAAATTCTGGAACGTTCATGGAAGCCATTAATGTTTTAGAGCGTATATGATCGCTTGATGCCATATCCAAAACAAAAATATCTTTTAAATTATCATTATTTATATCCGCAATATCGAGACCCATTCCGTAAAATGAGATTTGATTAGTTGTAGACTTTATTTGATCTGTAAAGGTTCCGTTTCTGTTATTTATATACATTGCATCTGGCACATAATAATCGTTAGCAATGTAAATATCTAACCAATTGTCATTATTAATATCACTAACACATAGACCTAAACCAAAAGTAGGTTTAAGTAATCCTGCCTTTTCAGTTATATCAATAAATATTCCATTTCTATTTTCATAAAAGTGACTGCTATTTTGTTTAAGTTTGTTTTTATCACTTAATATTTTATAAAAATTACTAGGATCTATGCCATAGTAATTATTTTCATTCATTACTACACAATCAAGATCCCCATCTTTATCATAATCAAAAAAAGCTGTTTGAGTACTTATACCTGTATCATCTAAACCATAACTTGAAGATTCTTCTTTAAAAGTTGAGTTTTTTTGATTAATAAACAGGAGATTTTTTCTATTAGATGTTTCATGAGGACCACCTTGAGAAACATAAATATCCATCCACCCATCTTTATTTATATCTACGAAAGTTACACCATTTGACCAGTTTTTATTAGTGTTTATTCCAGCTTTATCTGTTACATCTTCAAATGTTAAATTACCCTTATTTAAATATAGTTTGTTTGGCACTTGATTGCCACAAAAAAAGATATCTTTTAAGCCATCATTGTTTATATCTTCAATTCCTACTCCAGCACCATTATAAAAGTAATCATAATCAAAAAGGTTGTATTTAGATGCTAAATCATGAATAATGTCATTACTAAAAGTTATGCCACTTTTCTCAGAAGTAATTTTAATAAAATTAGGTTGAGAAGTATTTTTAGAGTTTATTTCAGTATTCCTATGTTGAATATTAGATTCGTTTTTGTTATCTTTTTTACAAGAATTAAAATATATTATAATTAAAAGCGAAGTAAAAATTATTTTACTCTTTGACATAATAATTTAGGATTAGAAGATTAATGCAAAAATAAAAAATCATCTCATAAGTCGAATGAAATAGTCGTGTATATTTATAAACTTTAAGTTTTAACTGAAGAGTTATTTTAAACTAATAATTTATAATTTAATAATTTTTTTTATACTATATTTTCCGTTGGCATATAGTTTCAAAATATACAAACTGGATTTTAAATTGCTTAAGTTAATTTGGTTTTGATTATTAGAGGCTTTTACTAAATTACCGAATAAATCAAATACTTCTATTTTTGAAATTTTTACACGTCTATTTATAAATAATAAATCATTTACTGGATTAGGATATACTGATATTTCATTAAAATTATTATCAGTGACATTTAATATACTACATTGAGCCAAATCAGGATTTAATTCAATTGGTAATCCTGGAGTTAAATCTCTGCCATTAAAAGCAGGATAATTTAAAGCATATTTATGCGCTCTAAAAACATTGTTAACAACAAATTGCGGATCGTCACCTTGACTCAATATAGATGAAGGTCCAATAGGGTTAATGTATCTCCAAACAATATTTTCGCTAGCATCTATTTCAAAAAAGTGACCCGATGTACCTTCACAAATAAGCATGTTCCCATTAGGTAATCTTTGTGCTCCAGAAAGTATTGGGGAATAAAAGTCTGTATTAACTGGTGATGTATAAGTATATTCAGGGCTTGCAGGACCATAAGCTGTATTTGCCGTATATGTATAAACGCCTGGAGCACTTGTAGGAGGCACTAATATATCTATTTGAGAAAAACTGGGTGTTCTAATTATCCCATTATTATAGATAATAATTTTCCCTGCATCTGTAAGTCCATCAGGAATCCAATGTGGATAATGCTGACCAAATAGCTTTTGGTCTAAACTTGTGCCTTGTCCATAAGCCAATGGGTTTCCCCAGCGATATAACAAATCACCTCCTTTACCATAGGTTCCTCCAGAACCTGTTGCAGCTTCTGCTGTAGTTGTGGAATGATCTATAATATAAAACTCATTTAAAAATCTAGCACTTACTAAAATTTGATCTAATTGTGCATTGTATTGTGCAGAATTCATATGTAGCCAATTAGCTTTTCCATCAACACCCGAAAAGCCAAGATAATTTATATCTAATAACTGTGGATTGTCTTCAATGACTCCAAAATTATCTTTAGTATTATCGAAATCCTGAATTAAATGATCTTTAATATCCCATTGCCAAACAATGTTTGCTGTATTGTTATTAACACCATCAATAATAGGTTGTAGTTCGACTAATTGTTCATTATATAATTGTCCATCGATTAACTTTGAAGGGTCTCTACCCATTTGAATAGCCTCAGTATCTGTTAGAATAGTAGCTGCTATCATTAATACATTTCCATTAGGCATTGGGTAAATATCGTGATGTTGCGCTACCAAATTTGTCGAATAATCATATTCCCATAATAAATTACCATCCCAATCAAATAATTCTATTCGACCTCCAATACCAGGAATGGCAATATTACCTGGGTTTGGTAAAACTGCAGCTCTTAATAAATTTCCATTTTCTAAAAGATAAACAGATTTTCCTGGGTTATAGGCACTGGTCCATTGGTTAATTACTTCTCCACAATTATTTATTAAATAGGTTTCTTCATGTATGGTAAAAAGAGTATAACCATTAAAGGAATCTGCTGTATTTAAAAGGACACCAACAGTATTTTGGGCTAAAAGCGAAATAGAAAAAATTAATGAAAACAGTAAGGTTTTGCAGTGTTTTAGTTTCATCTTTTTAAAATGTTCATTTAACTAATTGCCAAAGTTATTTAATACAAAATTAATACAGCTATTTTAGATTAAAATTTATGAAAAATTTTAATGTTTAGTAAAAAAAAAAGAGCTTTATTAATAAAGCTCTTTTTTAATTTAATATAAATATACTCTTTGTTTTAATTTGCACAAAGTGTTACAGGAAGTAAACCTGGAGACGGAGAAGGTCCAAAGTCACCTAATAAATCTCCATTAGGAGCATATATTTGGAAAACTACTTCACTAGGCCAATCTCCTGCTACATATTCCCATGTAGTTTCTACAGTTCCATTAGGGATAGTGATAAAATCGGTTTTAGCAGACCACAATGGGTCTCCTACGTTACCAATTGGTCCATCCCAATAACTATCAATACTTACAGCATTAGGAACGCCATCAATGTTTGCTACTACTTCAGATCCTTGCCAACCATCACCATAAAGATCTTGCATATCAACTTGATAAGTTCCAGCTTGAGGAGAACATAAAATTAACGCATTGTAAGCAAAAGGAGAAGAAAAGAAGCCACCAGTAATAATACTAGCTGCACTATCTGCTCCATATATTCTACCATCAGTTAATTCAAGTCTTAATTCAAAGACAAAAAGATCTCCTGGCGAGTGATCTGCTGAAGTTAATCCCATCGCTGCTTCTGCTTCAGCAAAAGTTACAGCAATAGTAACTCTTGGCAAACCATGAGGTGTATTGGTTGAAAATTCAGACGCATCAATTGTTTTAACAAACATATCAGCAGCAACTGTTGTACCATTAGCAGGGGTAAGGTCTCTAATAGATACAAATACACCTACACTTGCTAGTAAAGCACCATCTTCTCCATCTTGTTCTTCAACACTTACAGACCAAAAAGAAGAAGGGTCACTTGAGTTTAATGTATTACTTATAACTTCAAGTGTTCTTAAAACAGCACCTACCTCATAATCGAATACATCATCAATTGTATTACTGCTATCACTACAAGAATTGAAAGAAACAACTATTGCTAATGACAATAAAAATTTAATTATATTTTTCATAATTATTTTGTTTAGTATTATTAATTTGAAGGATTAGTAACTCCTTGATCCCAAAATGCTCTCGTATTTAGGTCTGATTTTTGTTCAATACTAGGATTAGTACTAATCTCATTACCTGGATATAAAAAGGTTCTAGGAAATAAACCTGGATTAGGTTCAATATTTCTAGTTAATGTTCTAGGATATCCAGTTCTTCTTATAAAGTTATAAGCATCAGCTGAACCACCATACATAGCTACGAAATATTGTTCTCCTAAAATGTCCATTCTATCTTTATCAACAGGAAAACCATTTGCATCCAATGGAGAACCAGGTGCAGGTGCAGCATTAAAATCGGCTACTACATCTGAAATAAAATCAGCAACTGTTCCTGCATCAGGAGCTTGAGACATATCTGCACTAGCATCTAAAGATCCAAATGACATTACTTTAGCAATAGATTTTGTCATACCTGCTTCAAGGTAAGTAGCTGCTGGACCAATAAAGCCTAATTGTAAGTTAGCTTCGGCTTTCATGAAATCTACATAAGAAGCTAACATAATTGGTTCTATTCCGGCACCAGCACCACCATTACCTAAACCAACTTGTTGACCAAATGTGGCAGTAGGAGAATCTCCTACATAAGGGAATGCATCAGCTCTCCAATCAAAACTGCCTCCAGTAGGATAAACACCTACAGCAGTTCTAGTAAAGTTATCTGGTGGAATACCTTCATCATTGCCATGCATTCTTCCCCAATAGCCTAGATGTAGTGAACACCATATAGCTTCGTCTGGGGTAAACTGTAAATGTAATGGTATAGCTTGTAAAGAACATTGTAAAGTTTCTCCATTATCAGCACCATTAGATATGTAAATAACTCCTGGAGGTCCGAATAAACCTAACACATCTTCAAATAAGGCATAGTTACCAGGAGATACCCAACTTTGTCTATAAAAATAATAACGTCTTCTTGGATCTGTATTTGATGATAAGTCTCCAAAATCACCAACCATAAGATCGATTAACCAATGCGATTGGTAAATGTTTGCTCCATCTGATCTATAATCAGAATTGTAATCTGGATGACGAGTGTCTGGTGATAGTTGTTGGGTTCCATATGGGAATTCGAAATCATCATCACTACTATCAATTACATTGGTTGCATTTATTACAGATGAATAATTACCAACTGTTAAATCAGCACGCATTTTAATAGTGTTTGCTAATTTTACCCATTTAGCAGAATCGCCACCGTAATAAAAGTCAAGTGCACTACCTGCAGATGGATTACTTGCTAAAAGAGTTTTAGCCTCATCTAGCATCACTAATGCAACATTATAAACAGATTGACCATCATCTACAATTGGTGAAGGAAATTCTGATGGGTTATTTGCTTCTGACCAAGGGATATCACCTAAAAAGTCTACAAGTTGCATTAAATTATGTGCTTGCATTATTTTGGAAATACCTATGTGGAAAGAAAGATCTATATCAGGGTTTGCATCATTTAAAGCTTCAATAGCAGCTAAATTTACAACCATACCTCTTACTCCATCATTACTATAAAACCTTGTCCATACACCATTTAATACAGCATCATTTAAATTCTCTAGATAATTTCTTCCAAAGAAGTAATCAATTCTAGATAACTGTCCGCTATTGTCATTAAAAGTTATTTGATTAGCTCTATAGGCTAACTGAATTGAATTTAACAGCAAATCTGGATTTGCTTGATCATCAGACAGCGAGTTTGGACTAGCAAGGTTTTCTAGCTCCAATGTTTCACAAGAGTAAAACATTGTACTAGATGCAATGATAGTCATTAATAAAAATTTATATATTTTTTTCATAATATTTGTTTATTTTATAAATAAGATGCAAAACTTATAAAAAGGTTGCGTCATATTTAAATTTTTTAATAATTAAAATGATGCTTTAATACTTAAACCAAATCTTTTAGAACTAGGACCATTTAAGTAATCAAAACCTCTACCATTACCAATACCAACACCAGCAACATTCGGATCGAAGTTTGATCGATCAGGAGTGTTATACGCATCATACCATAAATTGAAACCACTAGCAGTAACAGATAATGATCCAAATGGAGTTTTTTCTAAAAGTTTTTCAGGGAATGAGTATCCAAAAGAAATTTCTTGTAAACGTATCACAGATGCGTCATAAACTGTTAATTCTTTAGGTCCAAATAAAACATTACTAAAATAATAATTTGAGTTATTAATTTGTAAATTATTAGGCTCACCTGTAGAATCTAAAACTCCAGGAAGAATAAAAGTATTCTTTCTATCTGTTACAATTAAACCACGACCTAATAAAGTGGCAACTGTAGCTGAAGCTATATCACCACCTTTAGTATGACTTATTTGAAAACCTAAATTAAAGTTTTTGAATGTTAAATTGTTCATAAAGTTCATTACATAATCAGGGTTAGGATCACCAATAATTGGAGTAATTGATCTACCATCAGGTAAAATTATGTTATCTTCAGTTCTATAATTACCATTACTAAGAACTAAATAATTACCACTAGCATCTCTTGCAATTCTGCTTCCAACAATTACACCTAATTGTTCACCTCTAATAGCTGCATTAGCACCTAAAAAAGCAGCAGTAGATCCAGCAAATAATATTTGATCATCGGTTTGCTCAGTAACAATTTGTTCACTTTTCGTAAAGTTAACACGAGAATTCCAATTAAATCCATCACCTCCATTTTTAAATATGTCAAAACTTAAATCGACTTCCCAACCATCACCTTCAACTTTACCAATATTACTTTGAGTATTAGTAAACCCTGTTGAAGGAGGTAATGGTTTAAATACGATTAAATCTTTTGTAGTTCTATCATAGTAAGATAAACTAAGGTTAATTCTATTATCCCAAATTCTTGCATCAAAACCAATTTCAAACTCACTCATGAGTTCAGGTTTTAAGTCAGGATTAGCTTGAAAATTATTTATTGTATTTTCAGTAACACCTCCAAAAGCTCCACCATTATTAAGAGTTGATTGATCAACAGTATTAATTGTTGGATATCCAGTTGGGAAACCAGCAGACTGTCCTATACCAGCTCTAATTTTTAGGTAGTTAAGCCCATTTGTTGATTTTAAACCATCAAAGGCAGCAGTTGGTAAAAATGATGCACTTATACTTGGGTAAAATTGATTATTATTTTCTGTAGGTAAATTAGATACCCAGTCATTTCTAGCAGAAAGTGTAAGGAAAGCAAATTCAGAAAAATCTATAGCTGCTTCACCAAACACACCTATAGTATTTTGTACTGAAAGAAAATGAATAGGAGTTTGTACGTTATAGTTAAAGTGTCTTAATACACCAAACGCTATCTGACCAGTACTGGAAACACCTTGTTGATCAAATGTTCTTTGACCAGAAGTTCCTCCTACAACAAATGTTAAACCAATATCTTCAGTCAAATCATAGCTACCATTAATAGCTGCATAGTGATTCCAAATCGTTACATTATTATCCCAAGTATTTAAAAACCCAAAAATTGCAGCATTAAAGTTTACACCATTTTTGTTAGAGAAAGATGTATTTCTTTCATTATATGAGTCAAGACCTGCACGATATGTAACGTTTAAGTTATCATTAAAATCGTAAGTTAATGATGCCGTTCCAAATACTCTATTAGTTTTTTGATCATTTCCAGCATTTTTAACCGACCATCTTGGATTAATAATATCATTACCATTACGATAGTAAATACTCCCACCATTTTCAGGCAGTTCAAATGGTAACCCCATTAAATTAACGTTTCTTGGTGTGAAGAAAACATTACCAAAAGTAGACCATCCTAATGTACCATTACCTCTACTTGCAGCAACTGGTGGAGATGTTACAATATTTCTAGAATAGTTTAATGATGCATTAACCGTAAATTTATTACTTAATTTTGCGCGACCACCAACAGACAATGTATTTCTCAATATACTGTTTCCAGGAGTAAAACCTGTTTCATCTAGGTGTCCGTAATTCAAATTATAACTAATGTCTCCATCGGTTGAAGCTCCTCTAATGTTTAGAGAAGTATTACTTATACCACCTGACCTAAAGAAGTTTTCAACACTATTGTAAGGTCTCCAGTCATAACGTTGACCAGTAAACTCGTCATTAAGGATATTATTTCCACCTAAAAAGTTATTTAAAAAAGCTCCAGATCCATAAGGGTGTTCAACAGTACCATCTGCTTGGATAATACCTGCAGGGTCATTCAAATAACCATCTACACCTTCAGCAGTAAATGAAGGTCCCCAGTTACTAAAGAACCAGCCAAAAGATTGATCGAAACCACCACCATATTGATCTTGATAATCAGGTAATGAAGCAATTTCATTTACAAAGTAAGATTGATTAACAGTAATTTCTGTTTTTTTAGGTCCAGCACCTGCACCAGATCCCGATTTAGTTGTAATTACAATCACACCATTTCTACCTTCAGCACCATAAAGAGTTGCAGCTGCAAGACCTTTAAGTACATTTATACTTTCAATATTGTTTGGATCTAAATCTAAAAACCTACTTGATCCAACATTACCATTAAGGAAGTTGCCTTGCGCATTAGTATCACTACTGAATGCAACACCGTCTACAACAAACAATGCTTGGTTACTACCATTAATAGATGAATAACCTCTAATTACTACATTTGTACCAGAACCTGAGGTTCCGCTTTGAGATGTAATTTGTACACCAGAAGCCTTACCAGATAAAACTCTAGCAATATCACCTTCAGCTCTTTGTTCAATATCTTCAGATTTCACTTCACTTACTGCATAACCAAGAGCTTTCTTTTCTCTTTTAATACCTTGTGCAGTTACAATTACTTCCTCAAGAACTGTTGCATCTTCTTGCATCGTAACATTGATTGTGTTTGCAGCTCCAACTGTTTGTTCTACAGTTACAAATCCTACATAAGAAAAGGTTAAAACACTACCCACACTTGCATTGATGTTATAAATACCATCAAAATCTGTTTGGGTACCAGTAGTTGTACCTTTTACAATAATATTAACTCCAGGAAGCGGTTGTCCAGAATTATCCGAAACTGTTCCCGAAATTGTTTTTTCCTGTGCAAAAGTAAATTGCACAACAAACGCCAGTAATAGCGTTAAAATTCCACTAAACTTTGTTTTCATTTTATGATTTATTTGAATTAGTCTATGCCAAAAATCATAATAAAAAGTTAATAAAACAATAATTATTGGTTAAAATTTTGATTTTTTTTAAAAAAGGTCTCTTTTAAAACACAAGTTCAAGCTAGAATATAGTACTCAAACTAAGGTGAATTTTTGAGTCTGAAAGCTTGAATTTTTGATTTTTTGACTTACCATTTGCATAATTAAATTTCAATAATCCTGCTTTTGTATTAATGCCAAAACCAAGACCAAATGCAAAAAGTTTTTCTTTAGTTTTTGTAATCTCATTTTCAAAATATGTAGCATCAAAAATTGTGTGTATATAAATGTTGTTGTTAAGTTGATATCGATATTCTGTATTCAATACACTATATAATGAAGCGATTAAGCTGTTTTCTTCGAAGCCTCGTATGGATTTAATACCTCCAAATCTAACAAGCTCATTAGTTAAAAAATTATCAGAATTTATTCCTGCGCCATTTATTCTTAAATAAATACTGTTTTTAGTATTTAAATTAAAAATTTTGAATGTGTTGAAATTAAAAAGCATTTGCTTTTCAGAAGTGCTTTCAAAATTTCTATTACCTAAACCAATTCTAAAGGCGAACACAAAATTTATAGGGAATAATAAATTGTATTTTTGAATTTTTATATACTCATAATTTAAGTTATAAAATACAGAATTATAGTCTTGAATAGTTTCAGTTAAATTATCATCTAATAAATTATTAGATTGAATCCCTTCAATACCTAAGCCTATTTTTTGTTTGTCATTAATTTGATAAAATAAATTTGCAGATTGATTTACAGTTGTGAAAGTTGAATCTTTCTTAAATATGTTTAAAGCAAATTCGGTTCCTATAGCTGAACCAAAAATATAAGGCAAGTTAAAATTTACCTCAAAAGTTTTTTGTTCATTTTCATCACTTTTATAAACCAAGTTAAAAGACTCGCCATAATTAAGATTGTTAATGAGGTTTAAATTAAGGTAGCCATCAAATTCAATTTTATTGGTAGTTTCGTTTGTGCCAAAACCAAGAAAGCCATCAAAGTTGTTACTTTTAGTTTTTTCTAAATACAAATAAACAGTTGTTGAATCTTTTGTAAAGAGAATTTCTGGAGGTTTTATTTGACTAGCAAAAGGCAACGAATTTAACGCTTCTGTTTTGTCTTTTATATAATTTAAGCTGAAAGCGTCTTTATTTCTAATTTTTAAAAAATGTTTTAAATAAGATTTAGGAAAGTTCTCATAACCCTTAACTATAATATTATCTATACTTCTTTTTTTATCTTCAGAAATTATGAGTTCTGCTTGTATGTTAGTGTCATCTTTCTTTTTTAGGTTTACGAGCTTAAGTGAAGCAAAGGGTTGACCATCATCAACAATTTTAGAATTAATATAATTAAGGATGTCTTCAGTTTTTAAAATTGTAGTTATAAAATATTCAGTAGTAACCTTGTCAGAAATAGATTCTAATATCTCTTTAGAAAACAGATTTTTATCATAGTATATATATATGGTGTAATATTTTTTATTTAAGCTGAATTTTGCCACATATATTGAATCGTTTTTTTTAGCATTCGATATTAATTTATTTTCAATATAACCTAATTTTTGAAGTTTAAGATGCAACGATTCAATTTCACTTTTTAGCGACTTAAAATCAGAAAACTTTTTTTTATAATTTAAAGAATCAATTACAATTGTTTCCAAACTATCACTTCCTTTAATAATAAGATTCAAATGTTGAGCATTTATAAATGTCAAATTTACACTGCTTAAAATAAGGTATATAGTTGCAATTTTTAAAGTCTTCAATGTTGTGCTTTTGTGTGTAATACCAATTTGAATATAGAATGCCGTATAAATATTTTTAATCAATTTTTTCAAGATTGAGGCAAAAAACACAGATATAGCCGAAGTTATAGCGAGTATTTTTAACGAAGAAATTGGAAAAATTTGACGAAATATCTGCGACATTCTGTGTTTAATTTGGTATAAATCTAACGGAAAAATTATTCAAATAATATATGCCTTAAATTAATTTTTATATAAGTCATAAAATTAAGACTTCAACATTTGAATAATTCATTTTAATTTCTACCTTTGCAGCCCTTTAAAAGAGGGTTTAGAAAATAATATTAGAAAATAATATGCCAACAATTTCACAATTAGTACGAAAAGGAAGAGCCAAAATAACCAAGAAGAGTAAATCGGCTGCTTTAAATTCGTGTCCTCAAAGACGAGGAGTGTGTACACGTGTTTATACTACAACACCAAAAAAACCTAACTCTGCAATGCGTAAAGTTGCAAGAGTAAGATTAACAAATGGTAACGAAGTAAACGCTTACATTCCTGGAGAAGGACACAATTTACAAGAGCACTCGATAGTATTGGTTAGAGGTGGAAGGGTAAAAGATTTGCCAGGAGTTAGATATCATATCGTTCGTGGAGCTTTAGACACAGCAGGTGTAGAAGGCAGAACACAACGTAGATCTAAGTATGGTGCAAAACGCCCTAAAAAGTAATTAAAAAACTTTAAAAAGAAGACATGAGAAAAAAA
>Ga0164320_10000047_pt1 | contig 30249 bp, 29 predicted proteins | sample GuaBasSediGuay11_FD_113736 | JGI IMG/M metagenome (GOLD analysis project Ga0164320, IMG submission 113736) | Subseafloor sediment microbial communities from Guaymas Basin, Gulf of California, Mexico - Guay11, Core 4567-28, 0-3 cm | ecosystem: Environmental > Aquatic > Marine > Hydrothermal...
AGTTACATGACCGACTGTCGGGATGCTGCTGGTACGCCAATGGATTCGACTGTGGGTCGTGGAGAAGCCATGGGCGTACCAGCAGCATCTCTGCGACAAGTCTATGAAACTGTCTTTACGGTCAGGTCGCGACCATCACACCTTATGCACTTTTCGACTCAGGCGATTCGTGCTTTCCAGGCCTCTATCAGCTCCACCTCGCGTTCTCTGGAAAGACCCGCCTTCATATTCGTCTGGCGTTCGTCACTTTGGCAATCCCACCAGGACAGGAGGTTTCTTGCCGTTTCGCGCTCCGGTCGATTGTGCAGACCGGCAGCGCGGGCTGCCTCACCGCTATACGTTCCGGCCCCACTGTTCGCGCCCGTAGAAGGAGCCCATATGGGTAATTCCCGGCTCCCTGCCAGCTCGTGTTCATAGGCAAACTCTTCGCTGATCCACACAGGGTCTACGGTCGTTCCCGTGATCGCTTGTGAGTCTTCAAGCAAATCACCCATCGTGAATTCGCCAGCCGGATCCGCTGCGTTGAACACGCCTGAAATACCGTGGTCCACGCTGTCGAGAGTAAAGTTGGCCAGGTCATTCACATCGATAATCTGAATGACGGCGCTCGGACTTCCCGGCCATATCATCTCGCCGCCCTTCCTTGTACGAATCGGCCAATACGAGAAGCGATCAGTATGATCGCCCGGACCACAGACATAGGTCGGTCGTATTATTGTCAGCCTGTCCGAATCAATTTCGGCAGCAGCGCGCTTTTCACAAAGCACCTTCAATGCGCCGTAGGTCTCTCCAGTGACTTCCTCAACCGTCTCATCTGCGATCGTCGCAAGCGGCGAAGACTCGGTGTTGTGAACGGTATAGTCTGCGTAGACAGATACAGTCGACGTGAATACGTAACGATCGCAATTGTCAGCGAGTAGTCGGGCAGAATCCTGAACATGTCGTGGCACATATCCCGAGTTGTCCAGAACAGCATCCCAGGATCGACCCTTCAGACCATCCAGGCCGTTGTCGCGATCCCCCTTGATCGTTTCCAGGTCAGGAAACAGCGTGTTGTTGGATCGCCCACGATTAAACAGGGTCACGTTATGGCCCCGGCGTAACGCCTCCCGGACCATGTGCGGGCCGAGAAATCCTGTTCCGCCAAGAACGAGAATATCCAGTGGTTTGAATTCCGTTCTCTTCCCACCTGCGCCCGCGATCTCTGGCACGCCCGCTGCAACTGCTGCACTGCCCAATACTCCAGCCTTAATAAACTGGCGACGATTATGTGTCATCTGGTTCTCCGTTAGCGGTAGCGGCTTTGTAGCTTCTTCAACTCTTCTGCGCCCGGGTTAAGACCGTCAAGCATCAGTTGCGATAACGGCGTTTCAACGTTCCCCATCAACTCGTGCATTTCAGCTCGAGATTCATCGAGATACAAGAGGCCAGTCGTAATCTCATCAGCGTTGAAACGCTCGCGCAAATACTTGAAGGCAGACGCCCTGCTGGTCACGTCATAGTTCTTGTCAACCTTGCGCAAAACGATAGCGCTGCCATCGTGCATCTGGATCGGCATCGCATCACCTTCTGCGTAAGCGGCCTTAATTTCTTCGGCCGGCGGAATATAGTCGATGTCACTAACATGGTGATAGAACTGGCGTGTATGTGCGTAACTTTTGGTTGAACCTTCATGGTCGTTAAACGTTACGCAAGGGCTCACTATGTCGACCAGTGCGAAACCTCGATGCATCAGCGCACCTTTAAGCAAAGGAATCAGTTGTTCCTTGTCGCCCGAGAAACTCCTCGCAATATACGTAGCACCCAGGCTCAAGGCGGTGCTCGCCGGATCAATGGGCTCCTGCGCATTGGGCAGGCCCTTCTTGGGCACACTGCCAATATCGGCCGACGCCGAAAACTGGCCTTTGGTAAGACCGTATACGCCGTTGTTTTCGATGATGTAACACATATTCAGATTGCGGCGAATTGCATGAACAAACTGACCAACGCCAATCGACAATGAATCGCCGTCGCCGGACACGCCTACGTACGTCAGCTCCCGATTTGCCACGTAGGCACCTGTCGTCACCGACGGCATTCGCCCGTGAACAGAATTGAAGCCGTGGGACTGGCTGATGAAATACGCCGGTGTCTTCGATGAACAGCCAATACCGCTCATCTTCGCCAACATGTGCGGCTCAATGCCAAGCTCAAAAACCGCCTGAATAATTGCCGCTGTCACGGAATCGTGACCACAGCCGGCGCAAAGCGTCGACACCATACCCTCATAGTCGCGGGACGTCAGGCCAAGCTTGTTTCTTGGCATGCCGGGATGAGCGACCTTTGGTTTTGTTATGTAACTCATCGTCCTCTCCGCCTAGGCCGCCCGGCCTTTCGCGATTTCCTCCAGTACTCGATCCACAACAAATTCGGAATTGATCGGCATGCCATCGTAGTGTAACAGTGGAACCAGTTTGGTCTGGTCCGCCTCGATATCATTAATCAGCAACATGCGTAATTGCGCATCGCGATTCTGCTCAACCACATAAACAACCTCGTGTTGCTCGATAAATTCACTGACCTCATAACTGAACGGAAAGGCTTTGATCCTGCAATAATTCAGCTCGACATTCTGCTGCGCCAATCGATCAAGCGCCTCTGTGCAGGCACCGTCACCGCTTCCGATGGTGATAATGCCGGCTTTATTACCTTTGGAGTAGCGAATTTCCGGCTTCGGTAATATGGACCGCGCCGTCTCCCACTTCACCAGCAATCGGTCGATGACTTCTTTATAGTCCGCTGAATCTTCGGTGTACGAGCCGAATTTCGTATGGCCGGATCCGCGCGTGAAATACGCGCCTTTCGGATGCACACCGGGCAGCGATCGATAGGGAATTCCATCGCCATCAACGTCAAGGTAACGATAGAAATTCTCCATTTCCTCAAGTTGTTCAGCATTCAATACTTTGCCGCGATCCGGCACGTAGCTTTCATCCCACTCAAGCTCGGGAACCATCCAGTCGTTCATGCCAATGTCGAGGTCCAGCATTACCATTACGGGCGTTTGCAGTCGCTCTGCCATATCGAACGCATTGACCGCCGCGTAAAAACACTCTCCGGGATCCGCGGGAAATAGCAACACGTGCTTGGTATCACCGTGCGACGCATAAGCACAACTCAAAATATCGCATTGCTGCGTGCGCGTTGGCATACCGGTAGAAGGCCCTGTGCGCTGCACATTGAAAATGACAGTCGGTATTTCGGCGTAATAGGCATAGCCAATAAACTCACTCATCAATGAAATGCCCGGTCCACTGGTCGGCGTGAAAGAACGCGCGCCGTTCCACGCGGCACCGATCACCATACCAATAGCGGCTAGCTCATCTTCGGCCTGAATGATGCAGTACGTGCGCTTTCCAGATTCCGGCTCAACCCGATAGCGCAAACAAAACTCTCGAAACGCGTCCATCAAAGATGTCGACGGCGTTATCGGGTACCAGGCACCCACCGTCGCACCCGCGTACATGCAGCCAAGGCCGGCCGCCGTATTGCCATCGATAATAATGTTGCCCGAAGTTGCTTCCATCGCCGCGACGGTTGTTGGCAACGGGCAAGAAACGGTTTGCTGTGCCTGGTCAAAACCCAGTCTAATCGCCCGCATGTTCGAGTCGATCATGTGTGCCTTCGCAGCAAACGTTTCCTCGAGCAATGCCGTAATGACCTCCAGGTCGATATCAAGCAGCGCCGCTACCGCGCCCACATAAGCAATATTTTTCATCAGGATGCGTGCACGCGCACCGTCAAAGCTTTCGTTGCACATCTTCGAAAAGGGAATGCCGATGACTGTAATATCGTTTCGGTCCAGTAACTGACTGCGAGGCCAGGTCGAGTCATAAATCAACCAACCGCCCGGTGTAACTTCGGCCATGTCCCGGGCATATGTTTGCGCATTCATTGCCACCATGACATCGACGCGGTTCGAACGAGCCTTATATCCATCGCCGGTAACACGGATCTCGTACCAGGTAGGCAAGCCCTGAATATTGGACGGAAAGTAGTTCTTGCCTACAACGGGAACGCCCATCCTGAAAATGGACTTCATCAACAAGCCGTTCGCGCTGGCGGAGCCCGTTCCGTTGACAGTGGCAATCTTTATTACAACATCATTTTCTGTTGCCACTTCTACCCTCTAAGAGCCGGAGCCGGCCACTGGCAATGCTTGGTCATTGGGTAATTCATCTTTTGCGTACGGGACAAGGATCTTCGATTTCTGCATATCCCAGGCACCCGTCGGACAACGTTCGGCACATAGGCTGCAATGTACACAAAGATCTTCATCCTTGACCATGACTCGGGCCGTATGAGGCAGGCCTGCTGACACATACAATGCCTGTTCATGATTCTCGGCCGGGGCCGACAGACGGGTCCGGAGATCGTCCTCCTCCCCATCCTGCGTAATGGTCAGGCAATTCACGGGACAAATATCGAGGCAGGCATCGCACTCAATACAAAGGTCGGCGGTAAACACGGTTTGAATATCGCAATTCAGACAGCGTTCGACTTCCCGGGCGGCTTGTTCTGCCGTAAAACCCAGCTCGACTTCGATATCAATTTTTTTGAATCGTTCTTTGAGATCGACATGCGGCATCAGCCCGCGTTCAGAGCCATCGTAGTCGTTGGAGAAACTCCATTCGTGCATACCCATTTTCTGGCTGGCGAGATTCAGGCCATTCAGCAGTCGGTCTGCAACGCTTTCACCCTGGCAAAATCGATGCATGGAGATGGCAGCCTGATGGCCGTGTTCCACAGCCCAGATGATGTTTTTTGGTCCGAACGCTGAATCGCCACCGAAAAACACGCCGTCACGATCACACATCATCGTGGTCTCATCCACGACCGGACAATCCCATTCGTTGAACTCGATACCAATGTCGCGCTCTATCCACGGGAATGCATTGTCCTGACCAATGGCCAATACAACGTCATCGCACGGAATGATTTTCTCGCCGGTCACCGTGCCGCGGTCGATACGACCATTCTCTTCGACTTTGTATTCCATCAACTCGAATTTCATACCGACCAGCTTGCCATCTTCAATGACAAACTCTTTCGGTGAGTGATTGATCAGAATTTCAACGTTTTCTTCCTCGGCATCTTCGAGCTCCCACTCCGATGCCTTAAAGAATCCACGCGGCTTCCTCGCCATGACCTTTACGTTTTCAGCGCCGATCCTGAGCGAAGTGCGGCAACAGTCCATTGCGGTATTGCCGACGCCGATAATCAGGACTCGCTTTCCAACTTCTTTGATGTGTTCAAATGCGACGGACTCGAGCCAATCGATACCAATGTGGATTCGATCAGAATCGTAACGCCCCGGAATCTCGAGATTCTTGCCTCGCGGCGCGCCGGTTCCAATAAACACGGCATCATAGTTTTCGGCGAGCATCGCCTTCAGACTGTCAATGGGATGATTCAGCTTGAGGTCGACGTTCATGTCGAGGATGTAGCCTATTTCCTCGTCGAGGACCTTCGGCGGCAATCGAAATTGCGGGATATTGGTCCGCATCAGGCCGCCCGTTGTTTTCAGCGCTTCGAAGATAGTCACTTCGTAACCGAGTGGTGCGAGATCGTTTGCAACGGTCAAAGATGCGCATCCGGCCCCGATCAGTGCAACCTTCTTACCATTACTCGTCTCGGGTGCTTTCGGCAGTCGGTCGCTTATATCGTCGCGATGGTCCGCGGCTACACGCTTCAGGCGGCAAATCGCTACCGGCTTTTCTTCGACGCGACCACGCCGACAGGCCGGCTCGCAAGGACGATCACATACGCGCCCCAGAATGCCCGGGAAAACGTTGGACTTGCGATTCTCCATATAAGCCGCGGAGAAATCGCCTTGTGCGATCATACGGATATAGGCAGGAACGTCAGTGTGCGCGGGACAGCCCCACTGACAATCGACGACTTTGTGGAAGTACTCCGGGTCAGTAGTATCTGTTGGCTTCATTCAGATCGTCATACCAGGCATCCCCTTCACCCAGCTGTCAGTTGCGGTCCCATATTTTGCGCTAGCATAGCGACATCGCAGGGAAAGTAAACAGTTTCTGTCTACTCAGCGTGCACGCCCAAATTCGAGCTTTTTACCCGCCACTATTCCAGTCAGTTGACCGTCGCGATAAACGATGTCGCCATTGATGATCGTTGTGTCGATACTGCTTGAAAATTCGTGTCCGTCGAAAGGCGACCATTGACACTTACTTAAGAGATTCATCTTTTCAACTCGATAAGGCCGATCCGGGTTCACTATCACGAGATCCGCGTAGTAACCCTCCCTCACATAGCCTCTATCCTTGACACCGAAAATGTCCGCTGAAGCATGACAGGCTCTGTCGACGAGCAGTTCGACACTGATCTGATTGTCCTTAGCCAGATCAAACAATGTCAGCAGAGCATGCTGGACCAGTGGCAATCCGGCCGGCGACCGAAAATACGTTGCCGCCTTTTCCTCTGCCGTGTGTGGCGCATGATCCGTGGCAATGACATCAATACGCTGGTCATTCAGGGCAGCGATCAATGCCGCACGATCCTCCTTGCTCTTGATTGCCGGATTGCACTTGATGTTCGCGCCAAGCTCGTCGTAGCGAGATTCGTCGAACCACAGATGATGTACGCAAACTTCCGCTGTAATCCTTTTTGCGGAACGATGAGTAGCCGAGAACAAGCCCATCTCGATCGCAGTGGTCAGGTGCAGGACATGCAGTAACGCGTCATGCCGGGTCGCCAGATCGACTGCGAAACTGGATGACTTGAGACACGCCTCGGCGGAGCGAATCGACGGGTGCTCGCTAAACGGCACATCATCACCGTATTTTTCCCGCGCGGCGGACTCATTCTCCCAGATCATTGGTGAGTCTTCGCAGTGTGTGAGAACAATCACCGGCGCATGCTCGAAGAGCTTTTCAAGTGCCTCGGGACTGTCGACTAACATATCGCCGGTCGATGCGCCCATGAACGCCTTTATTCCGGCCGCTTCGCCAACCTGAAGTGCCTTTACCTCCTCAATATTGCTGTTCGTCGCTCCGAAGTGAAAACCGTAATTGGCTGTGCAGCGATCTATTGCAATGGCGTATTTATCTTGCAAGACTGAACGGGTTGTCGTCTGAGGGTTAACATTGGGCATATCCATGAAGCTGGTTATGCCACCGGCAGCCGCGGCAGCCGACTCGGTTGCAAGGTCCCCCTTGTAGGTCATACCGGGTTCACGAAAATGGACCTGATCATCGATCATTCCTGGCATCAGGTACTTGCCATCGAGATCGATCACGTCCGCACCTTCCGGCGCTGCAATCGACGATGCAAGCGTACTGATGCGCTCACCTTCAATCAGCACATCAACATCCCGGACTTCGCCTTCATTAATGAGGCGGGCGTTGCAGAGAAGAAGCTTGCTCACGAGGCGGATCCTCAGATGGTGGAGCCCGCATTATGAAAGGGTCGAAGATTGATTACCATTGCTACCTTTGCGGATGGCTGCCCGGTGTGCGATAACCGCGAGATGAACACCATTAACTACCTCGATTTGATCCGGGACGCGAACGTTTATGACGTAGCAATCGAATCACCGCTTGAACTGGCAACCGTTCTTTCTGAGCGGATTAACAACCGTGTCCTGATGAAGCGCGAGGACCTGCAGCCGGTGTTTTCTTTCAAGCTGCGCGGGGCTTACAACAAGATCTCGAGTCTCAGTCAGGATGAGCTCGCGAATGGTGTCATGTGCAGTTCGGCAGGCAATCACGCGCAGGGTGTGGCGCTGGCGGCGAAGGAGCGGGGCGTGCATGCGGTCATGGTAGTGCCCGTAACGACGCCGAAGATCACAGTGGACGCGGTGCGCGCGCTGGGTGGTGAGGTGATATTGAGCGGCGACGCTTACGACGATGCCTATGCGCATGCGCGCGCACTTGAGACACAACAGGGTCTTGCTTTCATACACCCATTTGACGATCCGGCAGTGATCGCCGGCCAGGGCACGATCGGCGCAGAAATACTGAAACAAACTGACGGAAATATCGATGCAGTATTCGTCCCTGTTGGCGGCGGCGGTCTGATTGCCGGGATCGCCACCTGTATCAAACAGCAATTCCCGGATATTCGAATCATCGGTGTCGAACCCGAAGACTCTGCTGCCATGCAAAAATCATTGGCTGCAGGCGAGCCCGTGTCACTGGACCATGTCGGCATATTCGCGGATGGCGTCGCCGTTCGCCGGGTTGGCGATGAGACATTTCGACTGTGTAAGGAATATGTCGATGAGATCATCACGGTCGACACGGATCAGTGTTGCGCTGCGATACGCGATATTTTTGAGGACACGCGGTCAATCGTCGAACCGGCCGGTGGACTTGCCGTTGCGGGTGCCAAAAAATACGTTGCAGAAAACAAGCTGAGCAACAAGACACTGGTTACAATCAGTTGCGGCGCGAATGTCAATTTTGATCGTCTCCGGCATATCGCAGAGCGTGCGGCAGTTGGTGATCAAACAGAGATGCTGATCGCCGCAGAAATCCCCGAGGAGCCAGGGAGTTTTCGCCGCTTTTGCGAAGTGCTGGGGCGGAGAAGCATAACAGAGTTCAACTATCGCTATGCTGATGCAAAAAAGGCACACATATTTGTCGGAGTTCAACTGTCCGACGGGCAGCCGGAGGCAGAGAAACTACTGGCTTCGTTAGGCAGCGCAGGCTTTCCTGTTGTCGATCTCAGTAACAACGAAACGGCCAAGCTCCATGTTCGTCATATGGTCGGCGGACGATCAGCTGAAGTCAAAAACGAACGCCTTTTTCGATTCGAGTTTCCGGAGCGCCCCGGTGCCTTGCTCGATTTCCTCAATGCGATCGGCACCGACTGGAACATCAGTCTTTTCCACTACCGGAATCACGGCTCCGACTACGGCCGTGTACTTGCTGGTATCGACGTACCGGCAGAAGAGACTGAAGAACTGGAATCTCATCTGGCCAAACTCGGCTATTCGCACTGGGAAGAAAGCGGTAATCCAGCTTATACGATGTTCCTGTCCTGAGGCTCTAGTCCCGGTACGAGGGGTCGCATCGATCCAGCTTTCGTAGCAAGCCCGGCCAGACGAGCGAGCCACCCAGTCCTTTTGTCACCTGCTCGGCTTGCGCCTGAATGCCCGCCACTATCGGTGTGGGCACGTGGATTAGCTCACCACCTGACGACTGGGCCATGATCTGAATCTGGCAAGCCGTTTCCAGCATGTACATCATCAAAAACGCATCTGCGACGGTCGCTCCCGCTGTCAATAATCCGTGATTGCGAAGAATCATGGCGCTGTTGCTACCGAGGTCTGCGACGAGCCGCGGTTTCTCGTCGTCGTTGAGAGCGACACCCTCATAGCCGTGGTATGCAAGCGTCGCGTAGGGGAACAGTGATGTCTGTGAAACCGGCAGCAATCCTTCAGCCTGAGCTGACACCGCTACGCCCGCCCTGGTGTGCGTGTGCAAAACACATCCGGCATCGCTTCGAGCCTCGTGAACAGCACTGTGTATGACGAATCCTGCCGGATTAATGTCGTAAGGTGATTCGAGAATTTTTTCTCCATCCAGATCAACCTTGACGAGACTGCTGGCTGTGATCTCTTCGAACATCATGCCGTAGGCATTGATCAGAAAGTGATGATCGCCTCCCGGAACCCGAGCGGAAACATGAGTGAAAACCAGATCGTCCCATCCGTACATCGCAATGGCTCGATAACAAGCCGCCAGATCGACCCGCACCTGCCACTCTTCATCGGAAACATGGTCTCTTACGTTTCTATTTTTGCTCACTTTCACCCCTTTCAGATCTCAGTTCATCAAAAACACGGTGCCTTATTCCATTTTGTTTGCAACCTTTTTGGTCATCAAAGCATCATATAATCATACAAAACACGCGAAGAAGATCGCGAATTGGAGAAAAACGTGTCAGTCAAAGCCGCACTCGTCGTCCTCTGGGCCTGCCTTATCGCAGGAGCCGCAGTCGCGAGTGAAAATCATCGCTTATGCAAGCTGAACGAACACACTGAATTAATTCGATTGCACGACGAGCTTCAAGCCATTGAAGAGGAAGTTGACGTGCTGATCGTTGCTGAGTTTGACGTAACAAACTAATTATCCCTTATGCTGTTTGTTTCGTTTTGAATGGCGGTGGCTTCGGCCACCGCCATTTTTTTTACCACATCTCGCGCAGCCGCGACGCAACATCAATCTGTCGGCCAGAACGCACACCAAACTGGCCAGCCTGGGCTTCCGGTCGCCCCTCGAATCTCTTATCCAATGTATCTAACAACGCATCGGTCATGAATCGACTGCGGGCTCCGTAGACGTGCTTATCGCCATCTCTACGCTGCTGGGTGACGTGATATCGCAGTGGGGCAATCAATGATAGTGACTGTTTCGCGCGCGTCATCGCGACGTATAACAAACGCCTTTCTTCTTCGATCATCTCCGGTTTGCCAGTTGCGAACTCGGAAGGAAAATTCCCGTCCGAAACATTCAGAACAAAGACGGACTCCCACTCCTGGCCTTTCGCCGAATGAACAGTCGAAAGAACCAGATAGTCCTCGTCGAGCAACGGATCGCCCGCAAGATCTCCAGCTGCGGAAGGTGGATCCAGAGTCAACTCGGTTAGAAATCGCTCGCGTGTCGGATATCGCCCGGATACCTGTTCAAGTTGTTCGAGGTCCGCTTCACGCGTGTCAAGCCCGTCATACAGCCGTTCAAGATGTGGTTGATACCAGCAGCGAACAGCTGAAAGCTGTGACTGCCATCCCTGTTCTTCGAACTCGGCGTTCGACAACGATTCCAGCAACTCGCAAAATGTCGTCCACTCTTCGCTACAAGCTGCCGGCGCACGAAACGACCGCAATGCCGAAAACAGATGATCGCCGATAGTAAGGTGTTCGAAACAGCGAGTCGCATTTGCGGGGCCCATGCCAGGCAATAATTTCAGCACACGAAAAGCAGCAATCTCGTTCTTCGGATTCTCCGCCCACTTCAAAATCGACAGGAGATCCTTGACGTGTGCCGCTTCAAGGAATTTGAGCCCGCCGTATTTCACATAGGGAATATTTCGCCTGACAAGCTCGAGTTCCAGCCGGTCACTATGATGAGAGCCACGGAACAACACAGCCTGCTCTTTCAACTGCATTCCCAACTCTCGATTCTCGAGAATTGACTTGACCACGTACTCCGCTTCGGCATCACCATCTTCAACTGTCACGTAACTCGGCTTACTGCCATCCTTGCGTTCAGAAAACAGGTTCTTTCGATACTGCCGCTCGCTTTCTGCAATCAACTGATTGGCGCTGTCCAGGACAGGTTGCGTTGAACGATAGTTTTGTTCCAGCGTAATCACCTGAGCCGGCGGTATGAACTGATCTGGAAATCCCAGGATATTTTCGACTTCCGCTGCACGAAATGAATATATCGATTGCGCGTCATCGCCAACCACCGTAATACCCTTTCCATCAGGCTTCAGCGCATTCAGAATTTGTGCTTGCACCAGGTTGGTATCCTGATATTCATCGACCAGAACATGGTCGAACGACGAACCTATCTGTTCGGCAAACTCCTGCTCCGCAACCAGGTGCTGCCAGTACAAAAGCAAATCGTCATAGTCGAGCGCCTGGCTTTGTTGTTTGCGCAAAACATAGTGTCGGAACAACTCGGCCAGCTCATCGACCCAGTCGGCACACCAGGGGTAAGTTGCGTCCAGTATTTCGGATAAAGGCCGCCTGGCATTAACACAACGCGAGTAAATCGCGAGGCAGGTGTCTTTTTTGGGAAAGCGACGAGACGTTCGTGTCAGCTTAAGCTCGTGGCGAACGACATCCAGAATATCCGCTGCATCACCGCGATCAAGTACCGAAAAACCCGGATCCAGTCCCAGATTGTGTGAGAACCGACGCAACAGGCGATTAGCCACGGAATGAAATGTCCCGGACCAGGGCAAGCCTCCGGACGGCAAAACGGCTGCGCCATGTCCTTTGGTCGCCGCCCGGACAATGGACTCCACACGCCTCGTCATTTCCTGCGACGCCCGACGTGTAAACGTCAGCAAAAGAATGCGCTCCGGGCTGACTCCCGATATCACCAAATGGGCGACCCGGTGTGCCAAGGTCATTGTTTTACCGGTTCCAGCCCCTGCGATGACCAGCAATGGCCCCTCTCCGTATTCGGCAGCCTTACGTTGTGCGGGATTCAGCGTTCCCAAGTGGTCAAATGTCTGCTCTGCAAGCAACACGGCAGTCCCCTGTAAAAGTCTGTATTTTTATACAGTACTGTATATATTTACAAGGTTTTCTTCAGAAACTGCTCAATTTGCCCAGCCAGTAATTGCGGTGCTTCAAAGTGGACCATATGACCCACCCCGCCAACGACGACTGTCTCGCTGCCGGGAAATGGCAAAGTCGCGATATCACCGAACTGACGAGCGAACGGACTGTTGTCACCGCTGACCAGCAATACAGGCGCCGTTATTTTCCGCCAGCAAGCCTCAGTTTCCGCGCGTCGATACAGCACTGCATTGGGCATTTTATGTTTGGGATCGGCGCGAAGATTGATACCGGCAGCATTTTCGCTTGCCCATTCACGCGCGATGAATCCTGCCTGTGCCTTGCTGAGACCGCCATTGCGCGACCGGATCCTGCTCGCCAGATGAGCAAAGTCCGGGTATCTGGAAAATTGTGCCTCGGCCTCCTGTGCTTCCAGCCAGCCGCGGTAGCGTTGTGGTGCATCCTCAGGATCTGAATCGACCAGCCCGAAGCCCTCGACATTAACGACGGCTTTCACACGCTCAGGCATCGAACCGGCATAAAGCGAGGCAATGTTGCCGCCCATACTGTGGCCAATCAGGCTGACCGGCTCATCGGGCGAATAGTGTTTCAGAATTTCGTGCAAATCCGCCAGGTAATCCGGAAACCAGTACGGACCATCGGAATGTGCTGTGCGGCCAAACCCACGCCAATCCGGCGCGACAACCCGCCAGGGGGAAGCAAGGGCGTCGACAACAAACTGGAAGGTCGACCCTGTATCGGCCCAACCATGCAGGTAAAAGATGATTGGCGCGTCATCGTCGCCCCATTCATTGACACAGTATTCGATGCCTCGAACACGTAGCCTCCGCATTCGTCCTGTCACTAAAGGCCGGTAGATTTCAGTATCCGTCATTTCTGCATTTCACACTGCACTTACAGCACTCGTGACTATGTTACGTCAGGTCGTGTATAAAACGAGTTGAATCCTTGAAGAATAAACGGCATGACGTTCGAGATCGCGCTCGTCCTGGGCATATTGGTTATCTCGCTGATACTTTTTATCAGCGAAGTGATCCGTATGGACGTCGTCGCGTTACTCGTGCTGGGCGCCCTGGCTGTTACGGGCCTGGTTGATTCGAACCAGGCGTTCGCCGGTTTCAGCAATAGCGCCGTTATCACGGTCTGGGCGATGTTCATCCTGAGCGAAGGCCTCACACGGACTGGCATCGCCGATATCATCGGCCGGCAGGTGATGCGATTCGGCGGCAGCCGCGAGGTTCCGCTGATTTTCGTCATCATGATTACCGGTGCCGTTCTGTCTGCCTTCATGAATAACATCGGCGTTGCGGCTCTGATGCTTCCGGTTGTCGTCGAAGTTGCGCGCAGGACCGGCGTCGCCGCTTCTCGATTGCTAATGCCTCTCGCCTACTCGACCCTGCTCGGCGGATTGACGACCCTGATCGGAACGCCACCTAACCTCCTGATCAGCGAGTCTATGGTATTGGGCGGACATGAACCGTTCGCGCTCTTCGATTTCACGCCGTTGGGCGGCGCAGTCATGGTAGTGGGTGTCATCTTTATCGTCATCGGTGGACGATTCCTGCTACCCAACGTCAGCGCGAAACGCGACAAGCATGTCAGTCAGCGCAGTCTTCGCTCGCAATACAAATTGCAGGAACGCACTTTCGTCATGCACGTGCCAATGGATTCGGTGCTGGTTGGAAAAACACTTGCCGAGTCGCGCATCGGGGCATCGACAGGCCTTATCATCCTGTCGCTGCTGCGCAATGGCCGCAACGAATCGTTGCCAGGACGACAAACAGTGATTCGCGGCGGCGACGGCCTGCTCGTACAGGGCCGTATCGATCAGTTCAGAGAGTTACGACGCTGGAGTGACCTGATCATCGAGCGCGAGTCTTCAGTGCTCAAATCAATGGTCGCATCAAAAGTTGTTTACGCTTCGGTCATCATAAACGAGGGTTCGCCGGTTGTCGCTGAACTCATTCGACACGCTGCCTTCAGAACTCGCTTCGACGTTGCGGTTGTCGGCGTCCTTCGCAAGGGACGCTATCGCCTGACCAATCTCGCGTACGTTCCATTGCGGGCGGGAGACCAGGTTTTGGTACAAGGCGAGGTCGAGGCGATCGCACAACTCGAGAAGTTCTCGGATTTCAAAGACGTCGAAGTATTCTCACCTGACCAATTGCGTGATGCCTACCAGACGGACGAACGAATGTTCGTTGTCCGGGTACCGAAGGACAGCGACCTTGCTGAGGAGACGTTGCAGAAAAGCCGTCTCGTTGACGTGTTCGACTTTCGAGTTCTCGCTGTCTTTCGTGACGGCGAACTCAGGGTAATGCCGCGCGGCGATGAGATTTTGCTTGGCAGCGATTTGTTGCTTATTGAGGGTCAACAAAGCGATCTCGATGTATTGCGCGGTATGCAGGAACTTGAGATCGATACCAAAGTGCCTGGCAACCTCGGAACTCTCGAGTCCGAGCGACTGACGCTGATGGATGCCACACTGGATCCTCGCTCATCGCTTGCGGGCCGCACTGTCGGCGAGCTGAACTTTCGAGAGCGCTACGGCATTGAACTTGCCGGCATTTGGCGCGAAGGAACAACCATCGGCACCGAACTTGCTGATGAACGATTGCAAATCGGCGACGCACTTCTACTTTTGGGGCCGCGTGATCGTCTGCAGTTACTGTCATCCGATTCGGACTTTCTGATTCTCACGCCGCTCGGGCAAGAACCGCCTGACACACGAAGAGCACCGCTTGCTGCTCTCATCATGGCAGGGGTCGTGGGTTCTGTGATGATGGGAATGGCGCCCATTTCCGTCGCGGCCGTCATCGGTGGCACTATCATGGTTCTGACGGGCTGCCTGAACATGGAACAGGCTTACCGGTCTATCGACTGGCGAGCTATTTTCCTGATCGCCGGCATGCTGCCGCTTGGCACTGCAATGCAGGAAAGCGGCGCGGCTGTCTATCTCGCCAATCAGGTGATGGAGTTGCTCGGAGATGCCGGGCCATGGCCGGTGATCATGGGTCTGTATATCCTGACCGCCATGGCGACCATGATTATCCCAACCGCCGCACTGGTCGTATTGATGTCACCCATCGTTTTGTCTGCCATGTCAGAAATGGGGCTGCAGCCGGAAACAGCCATGATGGCCGTTGCAATGGCGGCATCCGCAAGTTTTACCAGCCCGATATCTCACCCGGCCAACATTTTGGTCATGGGCCCGGGTGGCTACCGATTTGTTGATTACCTGAAAGTTGGCGTGCCATTGACCATCGTGGTGTTTATCACCGTCATGGTGCTACTGCCCATTATTTGGCCGCTGGCCCCTATTTAGGGCAAAAGCCAAACACATGGAGACAATGAAGTGACCGAAAGAGTCGTAATAGTGGGAGCAGGACACGCTGCGGGACAGTTGGTGGCGTCGCTCAAGCAAAAGAAGTTTGCTGGGCAAATCGTGCTCGTTGGCGATGAGAAATACCTTCCCTACCAAAGACCGCCGCTGTCCAAGAAATTCCTTTCCGGCGACCTTCCGGCGAAGCGGCTGTTCGTCAAGCCACCCGCCTTTTACGATGATCCCCAAATTGAACTCCGACTCGACACCCTGATCACGAAAATAGACCGTGAAGGCAAGCTTCTGAGAACCGAGAGTGGCGACGATATTCTTTACGACACGCTAATTCTTGCGCTGGGGTCGAGGGTACGGCAGCTACCAATCGAGGGCAGAGATCTGGACGGCGTGCATTACCTTCGCAGTATCGCCGATGCCGACGGTATTCGAAGCGAGTTAGAGAACAAGAAGAATGCTGTCATCGTCGGTGCTGGCTATATTGGACTTGAGGTCGCTGCGGTTACGCGCCAACTGGGCCTCGATGTTACCGTCGTCGAAATGGCTGACCGCGTAATGAGTCGAGTTGTGTCTCCCGAAATATCAGACTTTTACCAGATCGAACACACCAGTCACGGCGTCAAATTGCGACTCTCTACCGGAATCACCGCATTTCGCGGAGAAGACCGAATCGAAGCAGTGGAGACGGCAGACGGCGAGTTGATTCCTGCCGATTTCGTTATCGTGGGCGTCGGCATCCTGCCGAATACAGAGTTGGCAGCCGACGCCGATCTTGACGTTGAAGACGGTATCGTCGTAAGCGACAGTTGTCAGACCAGTGATCCGAACATTTACGCTGTTGGTGATTGCACACGACACCCGAACGCTATTTACGATCGCCAATTGCGACTGGAATCTGTACACAACGCTCTGGAACAGGCCAAGACAGCGGTTAGCAATATTTGCGGTGATGACGCGCATTATTCAGAGGTTCCCTGGTTTTGGTCAGACCAGTACGATTTGAAACTTCAGATCGCCGGACTCTCGACAGGTTATGACGACGTGATCATCCGCGGAAATCCTGCAGACCGGTCATTCGCCTGTTTGTACATGAAGAACGGGGTGCTTATCGCTACTGATGCCGTTAATTCGCCAAAGGAATTCGTGCAATCGAAAGCACTTATTGCTAATCGCACCGAGTTCGACCGCGACCAACTCGCGAACACTGAAACTCAGCTCAAGGATCTGCTGGAATAGCGGCGGCTATTCGTCGTCGGGAAGGTCGTCCAGTTCGAAATCTAAGTCAGCCGATTCGGCAGCTGGCAACTCGATGATTAATTGCCCTTCAGCGGCAAGTGGGCCGTCCTCCACACGCCAGGCACTTACAGACAGTGTCTCGACACCCAGCATTTCCATTCCGACGAACTCACCGGAGCCACCCACTACTCTGGCAGTACCCAACGCTCCGGGTCCGGCCGTGATGTTGCCCATCCATTTTCCCTTCCACGTACCGCCTGAGCTGCGATAGGCGGGAAGAACGATGTCGCGCAGGTAATCCCAGTAATTTTCGGATTGCTCCACAAAGAAGCTACCTCGGCCTGGCAGATACACGTACCAAATACTGTCAACCAGAACCTTGCCGTTCAGGAGGCGGGTGCTTTCGGCTGCCGATGAGACTTTGATTCCCAACCCGGCCACCTGATTGCGCGCATCCCTTAACACCATGGCCATCGTGGAGGTTTGCCGAATTGGGGCTTCCCAGAGCTGCTGAACCTTCTCCGGTATCGGGTCGATACGAGATTCGCCATCGTTCGTATACATGATGGCATCCGATGCCACAGCAGAATAACTCAGCAACACAGTCTGTGAATCAGTCACAGCCAATGGCGAAAGCGCCTGTCTACCGACCAACGGATTGTAGGCCAGCCCAACCGCGAACAGTGCGATGCCCGTCAAGAGACCAAACAGTAGAACCACTATGTATTTCATTCGAGTGACTCCGCCACTTGATCTTCATGCGGATCCGAATTACTGACATACGTTGCCAGCAACTCGATACGGCCCATGGGCGCATCGTCTTCGCCAGACGTGTCAGAAACCCAGCTCTCCGTTACAAAGCCCGTCAGATTATCAAATTCCTGCGACCCGGCCTGTATCTTTCCGATTCTGTGGCCACCCTCAAGCGGCTGAGGCTCCATGCCAACAAACAGTGATCCTCGAGCCGGCAAATGAATGATCCAGTCGATGAGGTCAGCGTCGCTCTCTTTTGCTACCGTACGCGCCGCGACGCCGACAACTGCATTTTTTGCATTGCGAACTTTGAATACCTCAGTGCTGACATTGGCGAAAACATCGTCTTTCGGCCATTTCAATCCAATCGGCAAGCCCGAGCTCTGTCCCGCAGAGCCAGTCATGACACGGTCAACCGGGATATTGATATGGAACGCCTCCCGATTACCGCCATTGGGCGCGACAGAAACGATCGATACTTCTCGATACTGGTCAACGGCAGGAACCGCGTACAGCACGCCTGCCGCCGCCACTACGCCCAGCAAAATCCCGAATAAGAAAGTTCTTAACAAAACGTCTCCACCACTCGATATGCCCTTCCAGGACTGTGCAGCAAGTTTAGTTAAATTGCGCCACATCCAACAACGAATACGGGCGAATTTGTGACGGACCGCACATCTGCTGGTCTCCGAAGGCGCTGCGTTCCCGGAATTATCGCGACTGCCTCGTGCGCGGCGTGCCTTTGCCGTCTTAAGCGAAATACTCCTGCAGATACTCATCCAGTCCGATCACATCGGCCTCTTCGATCTCTTTTTGACGCTGCAGCGATTCCAGGGCTTCCCGACGGAGGCGTTCGTTTGAGGCGTCATCGGGTTGGGTAATCGAGGCAAAGTAGTCGCGGTGACTTTGGGCCAACGACAACGCAAAACTGAAGAAACTCGTATTGGCACTTTGGATTTCGGCGATTATTCGAGCTGACGGCGTCGCATCGGGCTCATCGATCAGATTTTGCATCAGGCGCACAGCTTCAGAGTAGCTGTCGTTGTCATCGTGTCGGTCTAACTCGGTTGCGACAGCCAGGACACCATCGACTATCTCGTGGGCCCACTCGCTAACCGAAACTCGCTTGCCACCGCGGACCAGGCGGAAATCGGGATCGCGCCCGTATTTTGCGGTGCCCGTTTGATTGTTCGCCGCCTCGTGAAGCCCGTCATCGCTGAGCGTCGGACTATCAGCCAGCAGACAGTAGATCAGCAGTGCCTCCATAAAACGCATGGCGTTCTGATTGATGCCGCACGGATCGAATAAATTGATATCCAGAGCACGAATCTCGACGTATTCGATACCGCCTCTTTCAAGCGCAGCCGTCGGTCTCTCTCCTGAAAGAGCAACGCGCTTTGGTCTTACGGAAGAGTAAAACTCATTCTCAATCTGCAACAGATTGGCATTCAATTGCCGATACTCACCATCGACCTTGACACCGATTTCTTCGTACGATGGCTCTGGTGTGTCGATTGCTTCACCGAGATCACGAACGTATTCACTCAGGCTATTGAGTGAAATATCGATGCGTGATTGATTCTGGTTGCTGTAACCAAGATCGCTCATACGCAACGACGTTCCGAACGGCTCGAAATAGGTATCGTCGTTCAAGGATTTCATCGTGGACGCTTCACCACCGGCAAACGATTTGCAAAGTGCTGGAGATGCACCGAAAAGGTAAAGAACCAGCCAACCCATCCGTTTGAAGTTTCTGATAAGGCCGAGGTAGTGTTCTGATTTGAAGTCGTCGAGCGCGGACGTGTCGCCCAACATGGCTTGGTAGGCTTCCCAGAACTTCTCCGGGACGGAGTAGTTAAAATGCACGCCCGCTATGGATTGCATCTGACGACCGTAGCGATAACCCAGCCCACGGCGATAGATTGTTTTCATCTGGCCGACATTGGATGATCCATATCGGGCCAACGGAATTTTGTCATCCTCGGGAATGCGGCACGGCATACTTGCGGGCCACAACATTTCCTCTCCGAGTTGGGAATACGTGAACTGGTGAATGTCACAAACGCAATGCAAAGCCTCCCAGGTTGTCTCGATTGCAGGAGTTACAAACTCAAGCAACGCTTCCGAAAAATCCGTCGTGATATAGCGGTTGGTCATCGCTGAACCCAACCCGATCGGATGATCCAGCGTTGACAGACTGCCGTCTGCCGAAACGCGCAAGGACTCCTTCTCAATCCCCTTCAATCCGCCGTAAAGAAGGTCGCCACCGGCGGCAGATAGAGCGTTTAGACGCTTGTCGAATAATTGCTTCAAATTGTTGTCCTGAATATCACAGTCGAATTGGGCATCAGTTTTACCATAACCATCAGACACACGCGCTGTTACCATGGTTTCGCATTCGCAAACCCGGCACGCGTTTTTTTGGTCTAAACTGGATGCGAGATATAGCACATGATTAATATGAACAAACACTTCATTCTAATAGCCTTCGTGACGATAGTATTGCTTCTGACCAGTACCTCCGCCGTTGTGTTTCGCTGCGGTAGAAAGATCGTCACCGAGAATATGCACGAGGCTCAGGTAATCAGGGCGTGCGGCAGTCCAACTACCTCCCGGCATCTCGGATACGCCGTTCGTGGCACTTACGTCCCTGTACGTCGAAGTCTGACGGGTGGCGTAACCGTGGAGCATTTTCCGGGTTACGGTCATTTCACCGAGGAAGTTGCATTGACCGAGTTCGTCTACAACTTCGGTCCTCGCAAGCTGATGCGGCGACTGATGTTCGAAGGCGGTGTTTTGGTGAAGATTGAAACTATCGGCTATGGATATCGAGAGAAAAAGTCGAAATAGGGTAGTATTCGCCTCGTTAATCTCATTCCCAACTTGCGGAGCTTCAGCTGCATGAACGAATCCAGGCTTAGACGTATGCGCGACCAATCTTCAGGCAGAGCGACCCTCATCAACGAGGGCTGCAAAATCAGTGGCGAAATCACTGGAAACGGCGACTTTATGATCAACGGAGAGGTTGTCGGTGACTGTGATGTAAATGGCACTGTCTCACTGGCTGGAAATGGATATTGGCAGGGCTCCATCAAAGCAGACAATGTCATAGTCGCTGGTCATGTCGAGGGCGACATTACGGCCAAGAGCAAAGTTGAAATTACCAACACAGCCAAAATCACCGGAACCGTCACCGGTGAGGCAATCGCAGTCGCCGAGGGAGCCGTCGTGGAAGGCGTTATGAGGACAACAGGGAACTCGGAACCTCTTGAATTTGTTGAGAAACGCGACGACTGAGCTCATAATTAGTCCAATTCGGACACTTTCTACTTCAGTGGTATGGCTAGTGCTACACTGAACACTGGCTTTTGGCCGAATAATAATAACGAAATGATCGGCAATAGAACTCCTCATTTACTCTTGCTCGCTGTCGTACTTGGCATCGCCGTCTTTGGCGTGATGCTCTCCGTTTTCTATGGCCAGTATCGGTGGTTGGCGGAACAGATCGTCGGCGCGAGTTCTGCCGAATTTACGCAGTTGGTGGAAGCAAACTTTGAGCAACGGGCCCGGTCCGAGCTGCAACTCGCAACGAACAAAGTGCAAAATGCAGTAGGTGACGAGCGGACGAGAGACGTATCGCTTGCGCTAAGCGTGATATTTAGCGAAAGCCAAAACCTGACAGGCGTACGGTTCGTCGACTCGTCCGGACAGGTATTCGATTCGGGTGACTTCTTCGAGTACGGCGATTCCGGCGAGACGGTGTGGCTCGAAAGGCAATTACTTTTGTCGCAGCCGATCATTGTCAACGACAGCGAAGTTGGCGTTATTTACGGCGCGTTCGACCTCTCCAAAATCCGCGCTGATTCAGTTCGATTTACCGATGAGATCACTAGCACCGAAATTGAAAGCAGGCGAGCCAGCTACCTGTGGGCAGGTGCTGGCACACTGGCAGCAGTGTTGCTTCTTGGCGGAGTCGCCTGGGTACTGGTTCGTAGCCAGACAAGGCGAATACGGCAGCTCAAACTCCAGGCCGAGAAGTTTCGGGATTCTGACTTCGGTGAACCCCTGCATGAGTCCCGGAATGATGAACTGGGCGAACTGGCCGCCGTGTTCAACGACATGCGAGAGCGTTTGCGACATACCACGCATTCGCGAGATTACATTGACAGCATTCTTTCCGGAATGAATGAAGCCATCATCGTCACAACTGGCGACGGGCACATAGCACGAATCAACGCCGCGACAACTCACCTGCTTGGCTTCAACGAAGACGAGCTGATCGACACCAGCATCGACTACATCGTGAATACGGATAAAGGTCGATCGCTAGCAGAAGACATGCCTTCGGGCTTACCCAGGGAAGCGATATTCGAGAGCAAGTTTGGCGAATCAATTCCGGTTTCGTATACCTGCTCTGTTGTTGAAGGTGGCAAAGGTGTTCCGGCAAGGCGCATTTATGCCGCACAAAACATAACTGAACGACAAAGAGCGGAGAAGCGTATCCGTTATCTTGCGCGTATCGACCCCCTGACCAAAATTCCCAATCGGATGCAACTTCAACACCTGTTGCAAAGGGGAATTGCCAGAGCCCGACGCGCTGGAAAGTCTTTGTGTTTATTCTATATCGACGTCGATCATTTCAAGGAGATCAATGACACTTTTGGTCATTTGGCCGGGGATACAACACTGGAAACTGTTGCTGAGCGTCTGCGGTCCGCACTGCCGAATCATTCGATAGTTGGCCGTCTTGCTGGCGACGAATGTGCCGTCAGTGTCGATGATTACGGCCCGAATGAAAGCGGAATAGTGAAGACGAGCGAGTTAGCACAGAAACTGCTGAATCGACTTGCAGACCCATTCTTTGTGCAAGGCCACGAAGTCTTTATGACGGCCAGCATGGGCATAGCTTACTACCCGAAAGACGCTCCCAATGTTATTGACCTGATTCGAAATGCGGACGCAGCGCTTTATCACGCAAAGAAATCCGGTGGCAACGTGTTTTCTTTCTATGCGCCGAAGATGAACGAGGCCTCGGTTGAGCGACTCATGACGAAAAGCAAACTAAAGCGTGCTTTCGAGCGAGACGAACTCCTGGTGCATTATCAGCCCAAATACAATTTGGAGACCGGAGAGGTTTTCGGCGCCGAAGCGCTTGTCCGCTGGGAACTCCCGGAAAGAGGGTTGATACTGCCTTCAGATTTTATTCCCATCGCGGAAGATTCAAATCTCATTATCGATATCGGCGAGTGGGTACTGGACAAGGTTTGTGAAGATTTTCGCTTGTGGCAGCGATCAGTTTCGTCACCGGGAAGAGTCTCTGTCAATCTTTCGCTCAAGCAACTTCGGCAACTCAATTTCATAAGCCGCATTAGCGCGATTATGCGGGGTCATGAAATTTCACCTACCTCGCTCGAACTGGAAATTACGGAAACAACATTGATGGAAAACCCGGAGCGAACCATAAAGATGCTGGATCAGCTGTACGGTCTCGGCCTGCATCTTGCGATTGACGATTTCGGCACCGGCTATTCTTCGCTAAGTGCCCTGCAGCAGTTCCCTATCAGTACACTGAAAATCGACAAATCATTCGTCCGCGACATCGTGACCAACCCTGACGATGCAACGATCGTTGATACGATCATTCAGATGGGTCGCAACATGGACATGGACGTAGTTGCCGAGGGTGTAGAGAACGAGGCTCAGTTGAACTTCCTGCAGAAACTGGGGTGCACTTACGTGCAGGGCCTGTTATTCGGCGATCCAATGAGCTCGGATAACTACCTGGAGTTGCTGCTGGCGCAGGCTGAGGGTACCGATACTCACCGCGCCTTGTTCGCCTGACTTCACTCCTGCTCAACAACGTGCTTAAATTACCCGCGCACCCGTAACCACTTGCAGCAATGCTGCAATACCCAAATGAAGTTGATGCAATGACCAAAATGACAAAAGTACTAGTTTCCCTCGCACTCGTATGCATGGCCCCGCTTTCGCTGGCCTGTAACTATCCGGCTCCACCCAAAGATCTTCCAGATGGGGCAACCGCGACCAAAGAAGGTATGCTTGCTGGCGTTAAGGTGATCTCGGCGTACCAGGCAAAGATGACTGAATATCTTACGTGCATTGAAGCTGACGAAATCGTGTCAATTCAAGCGCTCGCCGATGACGATGAAGAGGGCAAGAAACAGAGCAAGGCTATGTTCGACAAGAAGTACAATGCCGCGGTTGATGAGCAAACCACGACGGTCGAACAATTTAACGCTGAGATTCGGGCCTACAAAGCACAATAAGCTTGAAGACCATATAGCGGTCAGAACAAGAAGACGCTCGTCGATTGACGGGCGTTTTTTGTGAACTACAGGTTATCGATTTCGCGCCCGAGGTCATGTTTGCTTTCGGTAACGATCCTCTCGAGAACTCGAATGCGTTCTTCCAGCAATTCGATCTTCCTCAACGAATCTTCTAGTTCCGGGTCGTGCTGTTTCTTTTCGTGTTTCATTTTCAGATACTTTTGAAAGCAGTCCGCTGTGAAGACCACTGCGACGATACATACGACATAAAACATGGTGTTCATAGACGCATCCCTTTACTGTATTTATTTGTCACAGGCGACTCAGCTCCTGCTCAAGCTGAAATCGCCGAGACGTAACGAGTTTTTCGAGTCGCACCAGGCGTTCGTCAAGAGATCGACAACGACGGTCGATATCAACTGCTGCCGAGTGCTTTGATGATTCGGCAAACTCCTGGTCCTTTCGTGATTTGCGAGTCTTCCGAGACTTGCGGGATCTACGGCTTCGGCAAAAGACCTCTTCGGTCTCAACGTGATAATTCAGACTTGAGGCCGAGGGGATGAGAAACACCGCTGCCAGATACCCAATCACTGCTACCGGCATTGCCATCAGGAAGGCAATGAACGCCAGAATACGAGTGACCTTGAGATTGAATCCCAGGTAACCTGCAAGACCTGCGCACACACCACCCAACACGGCGCGATCAGCATCTCTATACAATCGCCTGTCGGAATCGGCATTGACCGTGATCATGAATGCCTCCATTTATCGCGCTTATAGCGATACCAGAACTCATTCTCGCTATTGCTTCCTGAGTAGACCAATGGTTTTTCTCTAATGAGCAATGTTGCGCCCAGATATAACGCAGCGGTCAACCAGAAGAACAGCAACAGCGAAATTATAGCGATTACTCTGACCGTAGCGACACGAAAATTAAAACGCTCGGCGACTCCTGCGCACACGCCGAACACCCATCCGTTTTCACGATCACGATAAAAGCCTCGCAAAGGTCCGTAATCAATATTCCAGGTATCTCGACTCATCCATTCGTCCTCCGCGTACCGATTACTCTGCCTCTGTCGAGGTCGCCTTCTCTGCTGCAACTCGCCGCTTCAGCGCATCCAACTCGGCTTTTACCGACTCTTCTGCTTCCAGACCCGCGAATTCGTGGTGCAGGTCCTTCGGTAATCCGAGATCGTAAGCCTCCACTCGGCCTTCAACGTCGTCAATTCGCCGGGTGTATTGCTCAAAACGCACCATTGCGTCGTCGATTTTGTAGTCGTGAATTTTCTTTCGTGCGGCCAGACGACTGTTGGCCGTCTTGTGTCGTGCCAAAAGCGCTTTTTGTCTCGTCTTGGCATCCTCCAGTTTGCTCTCCAGTCGCGCGATGTCTTCGTTTAACTTCGCCAGACCTTCGTCGACCGAGAGATAGTCCTGTTTCAATACATCGACTGCAGTTGCAGCCCGTGACTTCTCAACCAGCGCCGCTTTAGCCAGGTCCTCACGTCCCTTGCGCAACGCCAACTCGGCTTTTTCGTCCCAGTCATTCAGATCGCGATCCAATGTCTCAATTCGTCGATTCAGGTCCTTCTTGTCCGCTATCGAACGGGCGGCAGCGGATCGAACTTCGACCAGCGTGTCTTCCATTTCCTGAATCATCAGACGAACGATTTTTTCCGGATCCTCTGCTTTGTCCAATATGGCGTTGATATTGGAGTTCACGATGTCACTGAATCTCGTGAATATGCCCATGGAATTGTCCTCTCGTTTTGTTGGTGCCTGCCTGTTTAACTGCATCTATCGTGCCAAGTGGACCGAAACCAAGTAACTCAATGTTTTACAAAGATATTTGGGACCTTAATGGAACGAACACACTTGATCCAAATTAGCGGTATTGACTAATCATTAGCTTTTTTCACTATCTTTTGGCTAAATAGACCAATGTCGACCCCTACGCAATCGCAGCCGATCATCGGCGAAGCCCCGGTTTTCCTCGAAATGCTGGAACATGTCTCGCGCGCAGCGCCGCTCTCCAAGCCCGTCCTGGTCGTCGGCGAAAGAGGCACAGGTAAGGAACTCATCGCCTCAAGACTGCATTTTCTTTCCGAGCGCTGGGAACAGAATGTCGTAAAGGTGAATTGTGCCGCCCTGACGGAGTCCATTTTGGAGTCCGAATTGTTTGGCCATGAGGCCGGTGCATTTACAGGAGCGGCCAAGACCCACATCGGTCATTTTGAGAGAGCGGACGGCGGCACTCTTATACTCGACGAGCTGGCAACAATTTCTCTGCGTATGCAGGAAAAGATATTGCGGACCATCGAGTACGGAGAAGTTCAGCGGGTTGGCGGCAGTGAAACACTGAGAGTGGACGTAAGAATCGTCGGCTCAACGAATGCTGATTTGCAACGACTGGCTGCCGAGGGGAGTTTTCGCATAGACCTGCTCGATCGACTCGCTTTTGACGTCGTCAACGTCCCCCCTCTGCGGGAGCGTTTCGAGGACATCATGCCGCTGGCGCATGCATTTGCCATCAACATGGCGAGTGAGCTGAAGTGGAGTTACTTTCCTGGTTTTAGCTCGCGAATCTCTTCGGCACTGTTGCGAAACAAATGGCCCGGTAACGTGCGCGAGCTCAAGAATACGATTGAGCGCTCGGTGTACAGATCCGCGGATCAGGACCAGCCCATCACAAAGCTTGCGCTCGACCCGTTCGACACACCTTTCAGGATCGACGATGGATCATCCGCGCAAAGCAAGCCCGTGACACCACGCCGCGCGCCTTTGTTGCCGGCTGATCTCAAACAGCGCCTGATTGATACGGAAGTGAACTTGCTGAATGCTGCACTGGAGAAGGCACGATTCAATCAGCGGCTGGCGGCCGATCTGTTGGGGCTGAGCTATCATCAGTTTCGCGGCAAGCTGCGAAAATTTAACATTCGCAGCAAACCGTGAAACCAGGCCATGAAAACGACAATTCCGCGCTGTCTAACTTTCGTCGCGGTAACGACGAACATAAATTGCGCCGGTTGAAAGCAGTCCACACACCAGGACACCCGCCCACATCGCGGGACTCGTTAGAAACTGCACGATATCCAGATGAGGCAGCAAATTACTGGCACCCTCTCCCACGCGCCACTCATCCGTTTCAATAAACCTCTCGATATCTGCCGTTCTAAATATCGGCAGGCTATCTCCGTCCCGCGCGAGCACGTTTTCCGCGAACACATGCGTTCTGAAAATGATGCCTTCGAGCAGGCCGATAAGGATCAACGGCATGAACGCCATTAACAGTGGTGAGCGCTTGGTGTAAGCCGATACGAGCAGGAACCAGCCAATGAATGGCGACGCCCAGATTGCACATGCCATTACGACAACATAGGCGGCTAACCAATTATCAATAAGCGATACCGAACCCCAGATGAGCATGGCACCATCGCCGCCTTTTACGGAAACCCAGATACTCGCAACGATGAGATTGACGATGTGCGTTGCGATGATACCGAGAACTATTACGGTCGGGATTACGAGAATTGCCGTGATCAATTTGGAGATCACCGTCTCCGCGTCTGTGACGGGCAACGATCGCCAGAACAAAATGCTTTTGTCTTTGCGTTCCGCATAAAGAGAGTCGAGGCAATAAAACACCGTCAGGAACATTAACGCGACGATGAAAATCCATGACGTACTGAGGAAGAATGCTGTCAGTGCAGCTTTGCGCTCGGGATCTCCCGCCAGATTTTGGGCACCGAATATCGCGACATCGAGCTCTGCGGCAAACCCCGAAGCAAACATCATCATTGCCAGGACACCGAGTGTAACGATGACTGCAATTGCGGCTGGCGTTACCCAGATGGATCGATGCTCCCAAATCTCGCGTTTTACGAGTGCTAATTGATGGGTGATCATGATCGCGCTCCTTTAACCTTGGCGACGAAGAGATCGGCTACGGACGGCGTCCTCAGGTCGCCAAGCCCCTCCAGGTGCTCTCGACTGACTCCCTCGAACAGCATCACAGACTTGCCGAACATCTGCCCTTCAGCAATGGGTCCGAGCCCTCTTGCGCGATCGGCATCGTGTCCGGATACCGCCACCTCGGTATAGGTGTCGGCCAGCGCCTCCATCGGTGAATCGAGCAGGATCTTGCCATCGTTGATGAACATGAGATCTGTCAACAAATTCTCAACTTCCTCCACCTGGTGAGTTGTCACCAATATGGTCCGTTCCTCGTCGAAATAATCGTTTAGTAAATTCGCATAAAATTCTTTGCGGAAGATAATATCCAGACCCAAAGTCGGCTCATCAAGCACCAGTAGCTTCGCGTCGATCGACATGATGATTGAAAGGTGTAACTGGGTGACCATGCCCTTTGATAATTCTCTGACTTTTGAATTGGCCATGATCTTGGTCTGTTGCAACAACTCTTCTGCTCGTTTCCGAGAAAAATTGGGGTGAATTGCTTCGACGTAGTCGAGCAACTGGGTGACCCTGATCCAGCGAGGCAAGACAGCGACGTCTGCGATAAAGCAGATGTTCTGCATCAGTTTCTTGCGTTGTCTGAATGGGTCAAGGCCCATGACCGACAGCTGACCTTCACAGTCTGTCAGCCCAAGCAGAGCCTTTAATAATGTTGTCTTGCCGGCACCATTGGGGCCGATCAAACCCAGAATCTTGCCGCTTTCGATGTCAAAACTGACATTATCAACAGCAGTAAACGAACCGAACTTTTTGGTGACTCCCTCTGCGCTGACCAGACTAGTCATTCTCCCCTCCAGAATCCTTGGATGAATTGGTTGATTTTACTTGCTTCAGCAAATCGGCTACGTCCAGTTCGAGACGCTCTATGGTCGCAACGACCTCTGGCCATTCTTTTTCGAGAAACCGCTGACGCTCGGCTTTCAATAGCTTTATGCGCGCGCCTTCAATCACGAACATCCCTCGTCCGCGCTTCTTCTCAACGAGACCCTCGTCAACAAGCTCCTGGTAGCCCTTAAGCACCGTCAGTGGATTGAGTCGATATTCTGCAGCAACGTTTCTGACCGACGGCAATGCGTCGCCATCACCCAGGACCTCTTCGAGGATCATCGCGACGACTCTGTCTCGCAGCTGCCGATAAATCGGCTGGTCTTCATTCCATTTAGGATCCATTATTTGTCGCTTCCCTGTTGGATTCGGGAGTTACACGCTGAGCGCATAAAAAGGCGCCGACCTGCCAATGCAGGCCGGCGCGAAAATTCCGTCGCTACTTTACTCGTCTTCGCCACGGAAATGACTCAAGTCGGTCGCGACAGCGATGCTGACCTTCAGCGCGTGATCGCCAATGTGTCCACGAAGATCGATGTTGAGTCGATCTTCCAGAACAGCGATTGGAGCAACTGATATTGCCTTTTCAGCCGCATTGTCGCTGGCGCCAGCCTGCCCAGCCACCAACGCCACCACCATCAGCAGCATGATGGCGAGGCTGATGTAGTTGTTGAAATGTATGGTTGGTTTACTCATTTTCTGCTTCCCGGGTCATCCCGACCTCTAAGTGAACTGGTGTTATAGTTGACTATAACACTAAGAATTTTGATTGCAAGCCCTTTGTTCACGTTTTTCTAACCCGCTGCCGGCCTCGGAGCCGTTTATCTCTATATGGTCACGAGGAATGTTTATGACTTTCTGCAGGGAAGCAATAATTTACAAACCGGATCAGGGACCCACAAGCCTTTGCACGAAAGGTGAGCTGGCCTATGCTCCCCCCATGGGTCATATTCCTGAAGACAGCGCGCTGATGCTGCGGTACAAAGACGGCGACACCGCAGCGTTCGAAACCTTGTATCGGCGACACAACGATGCCCTGTACCGATACCTTTTGCGTCTTTGCCGACACAGGGCGACTGCGGAGGACATATTTCAGGATGTCTGGGGAAAAATAATCAAGGCCCGCGCGAACTACCGACCCACCGCCAAATTCACAACCTTCATGTACCGGGTTGCACACAACTGTTTCATTGATCATATCCGTCGCAATAAACGTCACGCGAACAATACCGAGCTGGAGGCTGAGCAATACGCCGACACATCGGAGCAACCAGACACCATTGCGGAGCGTAGCCTGGCCAAAGAGCGACTGGTCGTTGCGTTGAACGAATTGCCAGAGGAGCAACGCGATGCGTTCCTGTTGCACGAGGAAGCCGGACTCAACATCGATCAGATAGCATCGGTGACCGGTAGTAATCGCGAGACGGCCAAGAGCCGTCTGCGCTATGCCGTGAACAAACTTCGCGCGGCGATTGAGGAGCCACAATGACAAGCGAGCGGGAAAATTTCGAGGG
>Ga0164320_10000048_pt1 | contig 29696 bp, 31 predicted proteins | sample GuaBasSediGuay11_FD_113736 | JGI IMG/M metagenome (GOLD analysis project Ga0164320, IMG submission 113736) | Subseafloor sediment microbial communities from Guaymas Basin, Gulf of California, Mexico - Guay11, Core 4567-28, 0-3 cm | ecosystem: Environmental > Aquatic > Marine > Hydrothermal...
GCGTTTCCTAAAGGTGGTTCGCCAGTTTCGGTTGGTAAATACTTTTCTACTTCTGGAAGTTTAATTGGTAAATGTTTGGCATCAATCATTTGTGGCATACCATTTACATAATACACAGGAAATGGTTCGCCCCAATAACGCTGACGCGAAAACACTGCATCTCGTAATCTGTAATTAATTTTGCCTTTGCCTTGACCAAGTTGTTCTAACTCATAAATAACTCGTTTGGTCGCTTTTTTATAGTTTAATCCATTAATGAAATCACTATTTGCGATTATGGTAGTGTCTTTATCTGCAAAAGCTTCCTCACTAATGTCGATACCTTCAAAAATATTTGAAATGGCAATATTAAAATGCGTTGCAAAATCGTAATCGCGTTGGTCACCACAAGGCACAGACATTACTGCTCCAGTACCATAACCAGCCAACACATAATCGCCAATCCAAATCGGAATGGGTTTTTTTGTAAAAGGATGCTCTGCATAAGTTCCTGTAAAAACTCCAGAAATGGTTTTTACATCTGCCATTCTATCGCGTTCGCTACGTTTTGTAGTGGCTTCGATATAAGCATCAACTTCTTGCTTTTGTTCTAGAGTAGTAATTTGAGAAACGAGTTCATGTTCAGGAGCTAAAGTCATAAAACTTGCACCAAAAATGGTGTCTGGTCGTGTTGTGAATACATCTATTTCCCATCCTAAATCCTTCCCAAAGGGAAGGACTTGTCTCCCATCCAATTCTTTTTGGATTTTGGAAACCACAGAATCAATATTTTCCAAAACTTCTTCATTTGTAAAACGAATAACTTTATATCCATTATTTTCAAGAATTTCAGTTCTTTGAGCATCTTCTTCTTTTTGAGAATTATGAATTTTTCCATCAACTTCAACAATCAACTGTTTTGACAAACACACAAAATCAACAATATAATCATCAATTAAATGTTGCTGTCTAAATTTTATACCTAGTTTTTTGCTTTTTAATTGTCGCCATAATGCAGATTCGGCTTGAGTAGGATTTGCTCGCATTTCTTTTGCTCTCTCTAATAAAAGATGAGCATTATTTGGATTCCCTGTTAAATATCCAGCGTTTTCTGCTCCCTTTCCGTTGGAAAGGGTTGGGGATAGGACTTTAAAGTTTACAGAGGCTCCAACTGATTTTCCAATCCAATTACGTTGACTTTCTTTTAAAGATTCTGGCCAATCTATAGTTTCTAAACCTTGCAATAAACGTTCGGCATACGCAGAAATACGCATACTCCATTGTGTCATTTTTTTCCTGATTACAGGATGACCACCACGCTCTGAAACGCCATTTACGATTTCATCATTCGCCAACACAGTTCCTAAAGCTCGACACCAGTTTACTTCGGTTTCGGCTAAATAGGTTAATCTGTATTTAAGTAAGATTTCTTGTTGTTTTTCAGAAGAAAAACTATTCCATTCATCAGCAGAAAACACCTCAATATCATCATCGCTAACAGCATTAATACGAGTATTCCCTTCGGCTTTAAAAACCTCAACCAATTCACTTATTGGTCTTGCTTTATCAGCATCTTTACAATAGTATGATTCAAATAATTGAATAAAAATCCACTGTGTCCACTTGTAATAATTAGGATCACTTGTTCTAACTTCTCTACTCCAATCGAAAGAAAATCCGATTTGATCGAGTTGTCTTCTATACGTTTTTATATTCTCTTTGGTTGTAATTGCTGGATGCTGTCCCGTTTGAATAGCATATTGTTCGGCAGGCAAACCAAAACTATCATAACCCATTGGATGCAAAACATTAAACCCTTTGTGGCGTTTATAACGTGCGTAAATATCGGAAGCAATATAACCTAGTGGATGACCAACATGTAGGCCTGATCCGCTTGGATAAGGGAACATATCCAACACATAATATTTTGGTTTGGAACTACCGTTTTTGGCTTTAAACGTTTTATTGTCTGCCCAATATTTTTGCCACTTGGCTTCAATGGCGTTAAAATGATATTTCATTTTGATTGTCTTCCGCTTAATAAAAGCGCAAATTTAAGGTTATTATAACAATGTTGAAAGTTTAAACGTTGTAAACCTCAAGTAAATAGTTTTCTTTTTTATTTTTACAGCATTAACTAAATACTTATGAGCTCATCTTTTGAAAAACATCAAAAACGCAGATTGATATCATCTTATTTTTCAGTAGTCATAAGTATTGCTTTGGTTTTATTCTTGTTAGGGCTATTGGGTATGTTGGTGTTAAACGCCAAAACCATTTCTGATAATTTTAAAGAGCGTGTCGTAATGACCATTTATTTAAATGACTCTGCAAAAAAGGTTGAGATAAATCAGTTAGAAAAAAGTTTAGCATTGTCGAGTTATGTTAAATCGACCAAATATGTGTCGAAAGAAGACGCTGCCGATTTTATGAAAGGTGAGTATGGTGAAGACTTTTTAGATGATGTTGGCTATAATCCGTTACAAAACTCTATTGATGTTAATTTAAAAGCCGAATTTGTTACAGCACATAATTTAGATAGTATTTCTCAAGTAACTTTAAACAAGAAATTTGTTGAAGATGTGCGTTATGACAAAGATTTGGTTTCTATTATGAATAGCAATGTAAAGCGCATAAGCTTTTGGGTTATAATTATTAGCGCATTGTTTTCATTAATTGCAGTACTACTCATTAATAGTTCTATTCGTTTGGCTGTTTATTCCAAACGGTTTATTATAAAAACCATGCAAATGGTTGGTGCTACTAAACAATTTATACGTCGCCCATTTATTTGGAAAAGCGTAAAACTTGGTGTTATTGGTTCTGTTTTAGCTTTAATTGGGATGGCAATAGTGTTTTATTATGTAAACAAAACCTTTCCGGAGTTAGAACTTTTAAACAATCCTGTTTTAATTTCATCTTTATTTATTGGCATTTTTGCTTTAGGTATTATTATTACATGGATAAGCACTTATTTTGCTACACAACGCTTTTTGAATTTGAAGACTGATCAGTTATATTATTAATATTTCAGGAAATAGAAATATAGATTATATTTGAAACATAAATATTATCATGGGAGAACAAAAACGAAAACAAGATTCAAAATCTAATCTCATCTTTGGAAAAAAGAACTATAAATTTATGTTTATAGGTTTAGGGTTTATTGCTTTAGGGTTTATCTTAATGTCAGGAGGCGGAAGTGATGATCCTAATGTTTTTAATCTTGAAATCTTTAATTTTAGACGTATACGTCTCGCTCCAACATTGGTTCTTATTGGGTTTGGCATTCAGATTTATGCGATTTTATTGAATCCTGATAAGAATAAATCTAAGTAATCTTTTTTGTCTAATCTTTAATTTTTTCAACAAAATCACTTGCCATTTTTGAAATGTAATCGTAACTGTTTTTCATTGCGTCATCAAAACTGCTAGCCTTACTTAATACCTCATCTATATAGGAAATTCCATTCTCTTTTAAAGTGTCTTTATTTAATTCTACTTTCCCACAAAATGCAGCCACTTTAATATTTTGTTGTATTGCTGATTCAATTACTCCTTTAATCGTTTTACCTGATAAGGTTTGTGAGTCCAACTTTCCTTCTCCTGTAATAATCCAATCGGCATCTTTAATCTTTAAATCAAATTGAGCGAGTTCCTTAATTAATTCTATTCCAGAAATTAACTCACCTTTCAAAAAAACCTTTGCTCCAATTCCCATTCCGCCTGCTGCGCCAGCGCCTAAAACACTTTGGCTCTCTATCTTAAAATGAGAATCTATTATAATTGAAAAATCCTTAAGCCCTTTATCTAATAATTCTATGTCTTTTTGTGACGCTCCTTTTTGTTTAGCATAAATATAAGCAGCTCCATTTTTACCATATAATGGATTAATTACATCACAAGCGATTTTAAAAGTTACTTGACTTAAAGCATTATTTACATGAGTATTGTCTATATGATTTATTTGAGATAAATTCTTTCCAATAGGACTTATTTCTTTATCGTTTTTATCGTAAAATCGATATCCTAAAGCTCTTGCCATACCAATACCGCAATCATTAGTTGCACTTCCTCCAATGCCTAATATAATATGTTTTGCACCTTTATTTATTGCATCAAGTATGAGTTCTCCCGTTCCTAAAGTTGTAGTGTTTTTACAATCACGATCTTTGATGTCCAACAATTTTAATCCCGATGCTTCTGCCATTTCAATATATGCCGTTTTAGATTTACTTGCATATAAATATGTCGCAGAAATATGTTGAAACAATGGATTGTTTACAGTAACACTTACAGTCTCTCCTTCAAGGTAAAAATTAACAACCTCAATAGTTCCGTCGCCACCATCTGCCAAAGGTGATTTTATGATTTCTGCATCTGGAATTACTTTTAAAACACCTTCTTCTACCGCATTACAAAACTCCAATCCAGTTAACGAATCTTTAAATTTATCTGGAGCAATAACAAGTTTCATTTGTGAAATCTATAATTATATTTTATTTAACCTTTAACCAACAGAAACTGTGTGGCTTTATTTCCCAAATAGTATCTACCAATTCTTTCTCATTTAACAAATCAAATACTTTTGGAGCACGCGCGTTTATTTGTTCTAAGTTATTACTAAAGTTATAAATAGCAAAGATTATTTCTTTTTTGTACTCTCTTTTTATAATAAATATTTTGTTGTTGTTAACATCAAAATATTTTGCATTTCCAAAAGGATTAAATGCTTTCTCTTTAATACGAATCTTAAGAAGTTGTTTATACGAAGTGTAAATTTTGTTTCTCAGGCTTCCAGATGCAGCAAGTTCTTTTGTCAAGTTTTCAAACTTAAGTTTTTCTCTGTTTATTCTTCTTTTATTACCTGAGTCTTCAACTCCTCTAAAATAATTGCGCGAGCCTATCAATGAATGAAAATAGATTCCCGGAACACCTGGCATTGCTAACATTACAGATTGAGTAAGCATCATTTTATTCACTCGTATTTCATCATTATCACTTTTATTGCTAAGCAAATCCATGTAATTGCAATTCAGTTCGTATGGAGATTGGGTGCCGTCTTCATTATTCTTGTAAGATACTTGTCCTCCATGTTTTTCAGTACGCAACGCAAGTTTAGCTATTTCGCTATCTGAAATAATATTTTGAAGTGGTCTCACCCCAATTCCATCATGACTTGCTGTGAAATTAAAAAAACATACTTTATCACTCGGTAGTTTTAATGATTGTGCCCATTTGGTTAATACTTCAATATTTTCTGTCATTATAGAATAAACTAATAATGGTGACAGTGTGAAATTATAGACCATGTGAGCTTCGTTATAGCCATTCCCAAAATAGGATATATTTTCTAGGTGAGGCACATTGGTTTCGGTTATTAGAACAGCATTACAGGTTAATGATTCTATAATCTTTCTATATAGTTTAATTACATCATGAGTTTCGTTAAGATTTATGCATGTTGTACCAATAGTTTTCCAAAGAAAAGCAATAGCATCTAACCTTATGTACTTTGCCCCTTTAGATATATAAAATAGTAATATTTCCAGAATTGCTATAAAAACTTCAGGAGATGCGTAATTTAAATCTACTTGATCTTCACTAAAGGTCGTCCAGATATGCTTTTCTTTACCATTTTTGTCTTTGTATTTGGACAGTAAAGGTAAAGCTCTTGGACGAATTACTTTTGACAAATCTGTTTTGGGATCAACTGCTATAAAAAAATCCCGATAGCCTTCTTCTGCTAAATAAGATCTAAACCATTGTGAAGATTTAGACATATGGTTTACAACGGCATCAAACATTAAGTTGCTTCTTTTTGATAGCCTTGAAATATCATCCCAAGTACCTAAATTTGAATCGACTGCAAAGTAATCTGTTATTGAAAAGCCATCATCTGAAGTATAAGGATAAAACGGGAGTATATGAGTGCTATTAATCTCGGGGAGACAATATGTATCAACAAATTCTTTTAAAGTTTTTAAGTGAGACTCTCCTTCTTTTTGCACATTATCACCATAAGTAATTAACATTATGTCCTTTTCGGATAATGATTCCTTTTCATTACTGATTTTAGATTTATATTCATTTACAAATTTCTCGATATTGATGTAAACCCAATCTGCACGATTGCCATAAAGACCTTTTAAGATTTTTATGATATTGTTTTTCTCTAATAGTCTAGCCATCTCTTACTAAAAATTGAATTTTACCTTTTGAAGAATATAATTGGCTCGAGCTTTTAGGGTATCTATTTTTACATACTTTTTCATTTTTTAAATTTATAATTACTAACTCTGATTATTGTTTGTTTAATCTCGCTGAAATTTTATCCAAAAATTGTTGGAATAAAAAAACTAAAAACTAAAATTGCAATAAAAAACAGTACTAGAATATATACTTCTTTTATAAAAAAATCTGATTTCTTTAAAGTAAAGTCAATATTAGAAATACTTTTAATTTCAATATTTTTTGTAAATGCACTCACAACATAAGCCACCACTAATGCAATAATGACTCCAGTAAAATTGAGCCAAATCCAGAAAATATTTATTCCTAAATCTATATGAAATATTTCCTGCATAGTTTTTGAGAAAACCAGATTGATAAGTACCGCAATAATTATTCCTGAATTCATTCCAATATGATTTACTTTTTTTGAAAAGAATGCTAAAACAAAAGTGACTAAGACTGGCCCATAAAAGACAGACCCAATTGCATTAATAATTTCAATTACAGCACTTTTACTGCCTCCAAAAAGAAACGCAGCTGCTATACATACAACGCCCCAAAACACAACTGATGCTTTAGAAATCGTCATGTATTTTTTTGTACTTAATTTGGTTTTTCCACGATTAAAAAAATCTTCAACAGTTACTGCCGAAAGAGAATTTACCGTAGAGCTTAAAGATGACATAGCAGCCGAAAGTATTCCTACCATTAATATTCCTATAAGCCCATGTGGTAAGTATTTCATAATAAATACAGGAATCATTAAATCTGCTTTTATTCCATTAGCTGCAAAATCTTCCGGAAAATGTTTTTGTGTTGTATCTGCTATTTCTTGAAGAAAATCGGGCGCTAGAGTAATTAAACTTCCAATAACCAAGCCCATAATACAATAGATTAATACCACTGGAAATCTTAAAAGCCCATTGGCTAATAAAAGGGTTCGTATTGTTTTCTCATTTTTGGCAGACAGTAAACGTTGCGCTTGTGTTTGATCGCAACCATAATAAGACACGTATAAAAAGAAACCTCCAATAAGCATAGGCCAAATACCATATTCATTACCTTCTCCTATGCCTAAATTATAATCGATAACTTTTAATCGTTCTGGATCAAATCCTTGTGCTAAACCGCCATAATCTTGGAGAAGATTCCATCCAAAATATAAGCAAATAAGTAACCCTGAAAATAAAATAATCATTTGTATAGCATCTCCCCAAACTACTGCTTTCATGCCTCCTTGCCATGAATAAATTATGGTAATTACACTAATAATTAAAATGGTGTAAACAAAGTCTATATCTAAAACTGCTTGTAGAATAATCGCAATAGTATAAACCATTACACCAGTTCCTAATGCGCGACTAATTTGAAAAACAACACTTAATATTAACCGTGTAGAAGCACTGAATCTCTTTTCTACGAACTCGTAAATACTTACAACTCCCGATCGGAATAATGGCGGAATAATAACAACCATAATAAAAATCATTGCTAATGGAACGGCTAACTCAAAAGTTAACCATTTCATTCCTCCTCCTAATTTTAAACCAACAAATGCCGGAGCGGAAATAAAACTTATTGCCGACAGTTGTGTAGCCATCGTTGAAAGGCTTAATGGAAACCATCCTAAACTTTTTCCTCCTAAGAAATAATCTTTAGAGTCTTTATTTTCTTTAAAAAAGAAACCCATTCCTAAAAAGAAAATAATGTAAACCAATATTATACTATAATCTACCCAATTCATATGTTTTACCTTTTAGTTATCATTTAATAAATCTATTAATAAAGCTGCTGTCCAAGAAAAAAAACGCCATTTCCTACATTACTTTTTTTCTTAAGCGCATCAAAATATTCGTAAAATCCAAATGTTTCAATAAGTGCAATTGAATCATCTTTCACATTTTCTTTAATTTCTGTTTGCGTAAACATTTTAGAAATACTAAATAAGTGACAATTACTCATTAATTGATTAAAAAAGCAGCATATTTGTATGCAAACGATTGCGTGAAGTATTGTTATTGTGTTTTTTTAATATACTAGATATGAAAAAAGAAATTATAACTTTAAAAAAATTAGCACAAATACTTAATTTATCTACTTCAACAATTTCCAGATCTCTAAACAATCGCCCAGGTATAAGCCAATCTACTAAAGATAGAGTAAAAAAAGCAGCTTTAAAATTCAATTACACTCCAAACATATTTGCTCAGGGATTTAGACTAAAAAAAACTAATATTATTGGTGTTATTGTTCCAAAAATTTCGCACTATTTTACATCTACAGTTCTTGACGGTATTATTGAAGAAGTAGAATCTTATGGGTACACAGTTCTAGTGTTTGAGTCTAAAAATAATTTTGAAAGACAAACAGAAATGCTTAACACCATGCTACAATTTGGTGTAGATGGTATATTAATGTCTTTAACTCGTGAAACAAAAAATATTCAAAACATTCTAAATATCTTAGAGCGAGTTCCTTTAGTTTTATTTGATAAAGTATCCAAAAAAATACCTTGTACTCAAATTATTATTAACGACAAGAAATCCGCTTTTGACGCTATTGAACACTTAATTAATATTGGCAAGAAGCGTATAGCCATTTTTAAAGAGGCTGAAAATTCATTTATCTCAGAACAGCGTTTTCAAGGCTATTTACAAGCTTTAGAATCACATGGTTTTCCTATAGACGAAAAACTTATTTTAAGTACTGAAGATATTTCTTTAAAGCAAGGAAAACGATTAGCCGATATTGTACTTGCGCTTAAAACAAAACCTGATGCGATTTTTGCTATTACGGACAGTTGTGCCATTGGTGCTATTCAGGTTTTAAAAACACACAATATAAAAATACCCGAAGATATTGCCGTTGTTGGATTTAGCAATTCTTTTAGCTCTACAATTATTGAACCTAATCTTACCACGATTGACCAACCAGGTAACAAAATTGGTAAAATAGCAGTAAAATATTTAATGCAAGAACTTGAAAGGGATTCAAAAGATAATTTCTTTAATAAAACTGTTGAAATACAAACAAATCTTATTATTAGAGGCTCTACTTTTAATGCTTAATAAATATAATTCCAAATTCTAATCTTCACTTTTTTTTGACTAAACCCATTATCTTTTTTTAATGTAGTAATACCTTTTATTTATAGCATCTACAAAGTTTTTAGCTTTACTTAAAACCTAATCAGTATAAGAAATTCTAACCTGGTTATTGAATCTATAAATTTATCTGGAGCAAAAACGAATTTCATGCTTCAAATTTAAAATTAGTATTTTTAGTGATTAACAAATATAGCTTAATGGTCATATTAATCGCATTAGTGGTTGTCGTAATTTTGATGGTAATTGCTGCTTCAAAATATCAGTTTCATCCTTTTCTATCTTTATTACTTGCAGCAATAGTAATGGGTTTTATTGGTGGTTTAAATGAGTCTGAAGTTACAGCAACATTAATGAACGGCTTTGGAAAAACACTAGGCAGTATTGGAATTATTATTGCTTTCGGTACTATTATTGGTGCATATCTCGAGAAAAGTGGAGGTGCTAAAACGCTCGCCAATTGGTCTTTAAAGACTATTGGTAAGAATCGATCTGTTTTAGCCATGAACATTACCGGATTTATTGTTTCTATTCCTGTGTATTGTGATTCTGGGTTTATTATTCTTTCTTCATTAAATAAAGCCATAAGCAAAAACTCTAAAATACCTTTAACTGTTTTAGGTGTATCACTTGCAGCTGGATTATATGCAACACATGTGTTTGTCCCGCCTACTCCTGGACCATTAGCTGCAACGGCTGCATTAGAAGCTGATCTAGGATTAGTTATTTTACTGGGATTGGTTGTTGCTATTCCTGTTGCTTTATCGGGATATTTCTGGGCGAAATATTTAGAAAAAAGAATTAAACATCAAAAGGCTGAACAAGTGGTTGAAGAAATAACCCCAGAAAAACTTCCAAAAACAAGCACTTCGTTTATTCCAATTCTTGCTCCAATTATCTTAATTGCATTAAAATCTATTGCTAGTTATCCAACACATCCTTTTGGTGAAGCGAGGATTTCAGAAGCTATTAATTTTATTGGCAATCCAGTAATCGCTCTTTTAATTGGTGTTTTCCTAGCTTTCAAACTAAAATCTAAATTTAAGAAGGAAACACATTTAAACTGGGTAACAAGCGGACTTAAAGAAGCTGGAATTATTATTTTAATTACAGGTGCTGGAGGTGCATTTGGTGCTATTCTTCAAGCCACAGGAATTGGCGATGTGATTGGTGAAAGTTTTGCTGATATGCATTTAGGACTGCTACTACCATTTATTATTGCAGCAGTATTAAAGTCTGCACAAGGATCGTCAACAGTTTCAATTATTACAACCGCAGCAATAATGTCACCTATATTGGAATCATTTGGTTTGGATGGTTCATTAGGTAGAGCTTTAACAGTTTTATCCATTGGTGCAGGAGCAATGACAGTGTCACATATAAATGATAGTTTCTTTTGGGTAGTGGCTCAATTTACTGAAATGGACACCACTACAGCATTAAAAAGCCAAACTGTATCTACTCTAATTCAAGGATTGACTGGAATAATATTAGTACTAATTATTGGATGGCTATTTTTATAATATATCCTATTCTTTTACACACATTATGCTTCTGCTAATTCTATTTTAATATTTTTGTCTCATGGATATTTTAGACTCAATCATTTTAGGAATAATTCAAGGACTCACCGAGTTCCTACCTGTCTCATCAAGTGGACATTTAGAAATTGGCAAAGCTGTTTTAGGAGATAATTCTGTTCCTAAAGAAAGTTTGTTATTTACTGTCATTCTTCATTTTGCAACAGCCTTAAGCACGATGGTCGTTTTTAGAAAAGACATATTCGAAATTTTAAAAGGATTCTTGTCTTTTAAATGGAATGACGATACAAAATTCATTACTAAAATTATAGTTTCAATGCTTCCAGCTATTGTTATTGGTTTATTTTTTGAAGAAGAATTAGAACAACTATTTGGAGGAAATATTCTTTTAGTAGGTTGCATGTTAATTGTAACAGCAATACTTTTATTTCTAGCAGATAAAGCCAAAAATACAGACAAAAAAGTGTCTTTTAAAAATGCTTTTATTATAGGCATTTCTCAAGCAGCTGCAATGCTTCCTGGGATTTCACGTTCTGGTGCAACCATTTCGACTTCGGTGTTATTAGGAAATGATAAAACCAAAGCAGCACGTTTTTCGTTTTTAATGGTTGTGCCTTTAATCTTCGGAAAAATTGCTAAAGATCTTTTTAGCGGAGAGCTTTCTTTTGAATCTCAAAATGTAACTGCTTTATCTATTGGTTTTATTGCAGCGTTTATTTCTGGATTATTTGCTTGTACATGGATGATTGCTTTAGTTAAAAAAAGCAAACTATCCTATTTCGCTATCTATTGCGTGATTGTTGGTGTCATTGCAATTATTTTTTCACTATTAAACTAAATGAAAACTGCTGAAGATTTTCTTTCTGGACAAGTGTTACTCATAGACAAACCTCTTAATTGGACTTCTTTTCAGGTAGTTAATAAATTGCGTTGGGAAATCAGGAAAGCTTTTAATATTAAAAAAATAAAAGTCGGTCACGCAGGAACGCTCGACCCTTTAGCAACAGGATTATTGGTGATTTGCACAGGAAAAATGACCAAACAAATTAATTCATTTCAAGCACAGATAAAAGAATACACAGGAACCATAGTTTTAGGAAGCACAACGCCTTCATACGATTTGGAAACAGAAATAAACGAAACTTTTTCTACCCAACATATTACTGAAGATTTAATGCACAAAACTACAAAACAGTTTATAGGTGAGGTAGCACAATTTCCACCCATTTTTTCAGCCATAAAAAAAGACGGAAAACGTTTGTACGAATTTGCAAGAGCTGGAGAAAATGTTGAAATTAAGTCAAGAACAGTAAGCATTTCAGAATTTGAAATTACAAGAATTGAAGGCTTAAAAATAGATTTTAGAGTGGTTTGCAGTAAGGGCACTTATATACGCTCTTTAGCACACGATTTTGGAAAAGTACTTAATTCTGGAGGACATTTATCTGCATTACGACGCACAAAAATTGGTAATTTTGATGTGAATGATGCACTAACTGTTGAAAAATTTATTGAGAACCTTCTTTAGGAATAATTGAACTTATTAGCTTTTTAAACTATTTTCAATATATTCACGTATATATAACCTAAATTATAATGTTTATTTGTGATAACAGCAAATACATACAAGGCTCTAATTATAACAATATTTCTATCTACAGTTGTTGTGTTTTTAGGGTTTACTATTCATATAAAAAAGAAATCGGAATTGGTTGCTGAAACCTTTTACGACATGAATGCTGAAGAACTTGTTGAAGAAGAATTAGAAGAACTGGAAGAGCTTCTTAAAAGTTTTGATAACCTTACGACTAATGAAGCTTTTAATGAAACTAAAAAATATGAAGAACTTGAAGATACCGAATTTGAAAAACGATTAGAAGAAATTAGAAACCGAAATAATGTAACCGAAACTAAAGCCAAACCAAAAGAAACAGAACAAAAATCTACTCCAGACGAGAATCCTGCGTTTAATGAGATTAATGATATAATTAATAAACGTTCTGAAAAAAATAGAAAAGATATTGCAAATAAGAATAGTTCAATTTCTTATTCTCTAGTAGATAGAGAACATATCTTTTTACCTACTCCTGTATATTTGTGTGAATTTGGCGGAATAATTGTAATTAACATTACTGTTGATAGTAATGGTCTTGTCGTTGATGCTTATGTTAACAGTTCCTCTGCATCAAGTAATGGTTGTTTAATAGATAGTGCTTTAGAATATGCTAAAGCTTCAACATTTAATAGTGATAATAATAACCCTTCTCAATTAGGAACCATTACATTTATTTTTAAAGGGAAGCGATAATTATGATTAAACAAAAATGTGCTTGGTGTGTTGGCGATTCATTATATGAGGCCTATCATGATAAAGAATGGGGAGTTCCTGTTTATGATGATGAGACATTATTTGAATTTTTAATTCTAGAAACGTTTCAGGCTGGTTTAAGCTGGATTACTGTGTTACGAAAACGAGAAAATTTCAGAAAAGCATTCGATAATTTTGAGTATAAAAAAATAGCAAAATACAATCAGGAAAAGATTGATATTCTACTTCAAGATGCAGGTATTATTCGAAATAAACTAAAAATAAATGCAACGATTACCAATGCACAATCCTTTTTAAAAATACAAGAAGAATTTGGAAGTTTTAGTGAATACATTTGGGGTTTTGTTGATGGAAAACCTATTAAAAACAAACTCAAAAATTATAAAGATTCTCCTGCAAACACGCCTTTAAGTGACATTATTAGTATGGATTTAAAAAATCGAGGTTTTAAGTTTGTAGGCTCTACGGTAGTGTATGCCCATATGCAAGCTACCGGAATGGTAAACGACCATGAAGTAAGTTGTTTTAGGTATAACGAGGTTTAGTCAATTTACTTTTCTTCAACATCTATATGTTTAATTATAGTTTCATCTTTAGGTTGATATGGGATAATATCTAAAATATGTTCTATGGCTTCAACTCTTGCTCTGGTTTTTCTGTTCGCTTTAATAACAATCCAAGGTGCATTTTTTGTGTTGGTTTTTTTAAACATTTTCTTTTTATACTCTGTATAGTCATCCCAAAGCTCAATCGCTCTTTGGTCAACAGTGCTATATTTCCATTTTTTTACAGGGCTAGACTTTATGTCTTCAAAACGCTTTTCTTGTTCTTCTTTTGAAATAGAAAAATAAAGTTTAATAAGCCTAATACCTGATTCTGTTATCATGCGCTCAAAATCATTAACCTGATTCATAAAAACTGAATACTCTTCTTGCGAGCAAAATCCATTTACTGGTTCTACAACAGCACGATTGTACCAACTTCTATCAAACAAAACAATTGTTCCTTCTCTTGGTAATTTATTGATATAACGCTGAAAGTACCATTGTCCTTTTTCTTCTTCAGTTGGCTTTGGCAATGCTACAACTTTAAATTTTCTAGGGTTTAAGTGTTCGGTTGTTCTTCTAATTGCGCCTCCTTTTCCTGCAGCATCTCGTCCTTCAAAAATAATAACTACTTTTTCATTGTTTTCGACAACCCAATTTTGAAGTTTAATAAGTTCTTCCTGTAAAGATTTCAGGCGAGTTTCATAATTTAAAAACCTAAGCACTCTAGCAACAGTAGCATTATCTCGAGATAAAAATTGTTTTAAACCCTTTCTTTTATTTAATAAGTCGATATCTTTTTGTGTAAGTTTATTATTCATAGCTAATCGATTTGTCTTACCATTCTGTGGTAACGTTGTACAACATTTGGGTCTGGAAATAATATTGATGCCGAATCTCCTTTATTATCATAATCAAATCTAGAAAGTATATAACGCATACTCTCTAAACGTGCTTCTTTTTTATTATTGGTTTTTATAATAATCCATGGACTAAATGTTGTGTGTGTTTTACTAAACATTTGTTCTTTATAAAAGGTATAGTCATCCCAAAGTTTTTGGCCTTCTTGATCTACAATACTAAATTTCCAACGTTTCAAAGGGTTTTCTAACCTTGAGTTGAATCTACTTATCTGTTCTTCTTTAGAAATGGAAAACCAAAACTTAATCAATATAACGCCATCTTCGTATAACATATGTTCAAACTCTGGAACTTGAACCATAAACTTATCGTATTGGTTTTTATCACAAAAACCCATTACTGGTTCTACAACAGCACGATTATACCAACTTCTATCGAACAAAACTATTTCTCCTTGGTTTGGTAATTCTTTTATGTAGCGTCTAAAATACCATTGTCCTTGCTCTACAGCTGTTGGTTTTGCTAAAGCAACAACTCTCATAGATCTTGGATTAAGATGCTCTGTGAAACGACGTATAGAACCTCCTTTTCCTGATGCATCTCTACCTTCAAATATTACGCAAACACGTTTGTTGTGTCTAGCAACCCATTGTTGTAGATTAACTAACTCCGCTTGAAGATGTAGTAGTTCATTTTCATACGCTATCGTATTAAGAATATTGGATAACTTTTTTTTGTTAACGGTATCCTTAATTATCTTTAAAAAATCTTCTTTATTTTTAAATTTATGAAAGTCTTCTATAGTTAACATAAAATTTTTATTAATAATTTATAAATATCTCACTTTTTAAAATATAATATTATGATTTTTATCAGATTAAAAAAGACAAAAACTTATCTCTAGGTATATCTTCAGCACCTAGGCTTTCCATGTGATGTGTAAAAACTTGACAATCTATCAGCTTATAACTTGTGATTTGTATAAATGTTATTAGCCCTATTTTACTAGCGTTGCTTTCTGTTGCAAACATACTTTCTCCACAAAATACCTTGTTACCTAAATCAATGCCATAAAATCCTCCAACCAAATCACAATCTTTCCAAACCTCAACAGATTTAGCATAACCTAATTCGTATAGTTTGCTATATGCTTTAATCATACTTTTTGTTATCCAAGTACTGGATTGTCCATCTCTTTTTATTTTAGAACATTGTTGTATTACTTCATCAAAAGCTTTATTTATAGTAACTCTATGGTTACTATTTCGCAGTACTTGCTTCATGCTTTTTGAAATTTTTAATTTCTCTGGAAACAACACAAAACGAGGGTTTGGTGACCACCACAAAATGGGTTCATCCTCTTCAAACCAAGGGAATATTCCGTTTTTGTAAGCATAAATTAGTCGTTCTGTTGACAAATCGCCACCAACTGCTAATAAGCCCTCTTTTGAGGCATTGTTTACATTTGGGAATTGTATAATGTTGGTTAAAAGCTCCATAATACAAAACTAACAAACCTCATTGAATTAAAATTGAGGCTTGTTTAATGAGATTTTTCATCCCAATAACAATCGGGACGTTAAGAATGACAATGATAATTAAAACGGTAAATCGTCGTGATCTTCTTCGTTTAAATCGGTTGCTGGCTCAAAAGCTTCTGCTGGAGGCACTGGAGGTATGTCTCCGCTAGGTGCATCTTGCTGTAAATTTTCGATTCTCCAACCTTGTATAGAATTAAAATACTTGGTTTCTCCTTGCGGATTAACCCATTCTCTACCTCGTAAATTAATGCTTACTTTTACGATTTGACCTACTTGGTAATTGTTTAACAAATCTGTTTTATCTTGAACAAACTCAACCATAATATGCTGTGGATATTGTTCTTCGGTTGTAATTACTAATTCTCTTTTTCTAAAACCATTCGTTCCAAACGTTTGAGTTTCTCCTATTAATTTTACTTTTCCTTGTATTTCCATTTTAATGTTTATTTCTTGTTTTTATTTTTAATATTAATAACCTTTCCGACTTCACTATGTTCAGCCACCTTTCCTTCAAAAGGAAAGGAATTTATGATAATAATAGTTTCCATGCATTTTTTACATCTCCAAAACTTAAAAAATTCTGTGCTTGTTTATGTTTTTCTCTATGCGAAGCTTCTTTTATTTTAGGGTATCGCTTACTCAAATCATCGATAAATGATTTTACTTCTTCTTGCGTTGGTAACGATTCTACATTACCTAAAACACCAAGGTCGTTACCAGTTAAAATCATACTATTTTTAATATGATCTGGAAAATTATCTACTCCTATTCCGAGTGTTGATAATGGTTTAGGGATTTCAAAAAAACCTTTTTTTGCTCTGCTATAATAATTTTCTCCAGCTCTTGCTATCAAATCTAATTTTTCTTGATTAATGGTTTCATTTTCATTTAAAACTTCGTCATCAATATGAAGTTTAACAACTTCACAAATAATTAAATTTCCTGCTCCACCTTCGGTTCCTAGTTTTATAATATCATTAACCTTACATTCAAATTGAACAGGAGATTCAGCCACACGAAATGGTTTTACAATATCCGACTTTAACATGGTTAATCCTGCTTTTTCAAACTCGTTAACACCTTCAGGGTATTCTGTACTGCTCAATGACATTTGTTGAACTATATCATAATTTACCACATTAATAACAACTTCTTTAGTGCTTTCTGTATTTTTTAAGGTATGTTTTGTTGTATTATTTCGCACTCTTCTTGCTGGCGAAAAGATCATGATTGGCGGATTTGCACTAAATACATTAAAGAAGCTAAAAGGAGATAAATTAGGATTCCCATCAGCATCTATTGTACTTGCAAACGCAATAGGTCTTGGCGCTACCGAACTTAACAAAAAGCCGTGTAATTTTTCAACAGAAAGATCTTTTGGCTCAAAAGATATCATTGCAAATAAAGTTTGAGCAAAGTTAACAATCTCTGTTTTAATTAAAAATCAATTTACTAACATCTGAAACAATAATATTAACATAATTGCATTATATTTAAAATTGAAATTATTAATCTATGATATTTCCACAAAACACTAACTTTTTACGTTGGTTAATTATAATAGCATCTTTTATTATTATTTCTTTAATTCTTTGGAATACTTATGTTTTCTTTCAAAATTTTAAAGCCGAAGAACGTAGTAAAATGCAAAATTGGTCCTCTGCTTATCAAGAAATAAATGATAGAAGTGACTTGGAAGTTAACATTGGTGGATTACCACTAGAAATAATACAAAGCAATAGTACAACTCCTATGATATTAACCGATAGTGATGGTAATATCGTTAACTACAATAATATTTTAGAAAGAAAAATTAAAGATTCTATAAAAGTTAAAAAACTAATCGAACAGTTTAAAAATGAAAATAAGCCAATCTCAATTATTTATAATAACGAAATACAAAGTATCATATATTATGGCAATTCTCCTTTACTAAACAAATTAAAATATTATCCTCTAGCCTTATTACTCATTATTTTATTGTTTGGAGCTGTTGTTTTCTTTTTTTATCGCAGTTCGAAAGTTGCAACACAAAACAAATTATGGTCTGGAATGGCTAAAGAAACAGCACATCAAATTGGTACACCTTTGTCCTCATTAATTGGGTGGACCGAACTATTGAAAGGTGAAAACGTAAATCCTGATTATATTAAAGATATTGAAAAAGATATTGATAGATTACAAACTATTACAGATAGATTTAGTAAAATTGGCTCAATTCCTACTCTTGAAAAAGTTGATGTTGTAGAAGTAACACAAGGCTCTTTCGACTATATAAAATCTCGATCGTCTAAACATATAGATTTTGAATTTAATGCTCCAGATGTTGAAATTCATGCAAAGCTAAACACTCAACTTTTTGGTTGGACTATAGAAAATTTAGTAAAAAATGCTATTGATGCAATGAAAGGAAAAGGGTTGCTTAAAATTGAAATCTCTTCTAATAATAAATTTGTATATATTAAAGTTTCAGACTCTGGGAAAGGCATCCCTAAACATCTTTTTAAGAAGATATTCGATCCTGGTTTTACAAGCAAAAAAAGAGGTTGGGGATTAGGCTTATCGCTTTCAAAGCGAATTATTGAAGATTATCACAATGGAAAAATAAAAGTACTTTCTTCTGAAATTGATAAAGGCTCAACCATACAGATTTCATTAAAGCAATTATAGTTTATTGCCAATAGCTTTTGCAGTTGCTTCAAATTCCTCTTTAGTTAAAGATACTTTTGTTGTAAATATAGCATCCTCCATCGAGTGCAATGGGATTAAATGTACATGTACATGAGGAACCTCTAAACCAATAACTGAAATACCAATACGTTTGCACGGAATTGCTTTTTCTATTGCAATAGCTACTGTTCTTGAAAAACTCATTAATCCATTATAGGTTGTTTCATCCAAATCGAAAATCTTATCTACTTCTTTTTTTGATATGCAAAGCGTGTGCCCTTTTGTATTAGGATTTACATCTAAAAATGCTAAAAATTCATCGGTTTCTGTTACTTTATAACAAGGGATTTCGCCATTAACTATTTTAGTGAAAATTGAAGCCATTGTTTATTTAGATTAAAGATGATATTACTTATTAAGACTTAAGACCGCTTCGTTTTTAGAACCAAGAATAAAGACTTGATTTTCGATTAAATGTTTCTCTTTTTAATTTAAAATATTCCTGTTTAAAAATTTAAATATTTCAGCTATAACAAGAATTAAACCTATATTTTTAAAAATGATTTCGGTTTTTACAAAATACAAAAAATATCTTCTATCTTGAAATTTCTAAAATATCAAACTTCATGATTCCGTTTGGCACTTGTATGTCTGCAACATCGCCAACCGATTTGCCCAGTAATCCTTTACCAATTGGAGAATTAACAGATATTTTTCCTGAAGCTAAATCTGCTTCACCATCTGCAACCAACGTATAAGTCATTTCCATACCATTGGTTTGGTTTTTTATTTTAACAATAGATAGTACTAATATTTTAGAAGCATCTAATTGTGATTCGTCTATTAATCGTGCTCCTGCCAAAGCATCTTCAAGTTTAGCAATTTTCATTTCTAACATTCCTTGTGCTTCTTTTGCTGCATCATATTCGGCATTTTCGCTTAAATCGCCTTTATCTCTTGCTTCAGCTATTGCACGAGAAGCACGTACTCGTTCAACATCTTTCAATTGCTTTAATTCGTCCCTTAATTTTTTTAATCCCTCTTCAGTATAATAAGATACTTTACTCATAACTTCATCGTTTACATCAAATAAAAAGATTCCGAATTGCTTCGGAATAAAAAAATCCCGTTAGCACGAGATTGTAATACAAATATACAAAATATTTAGCTGAATATGCTTTTTGTTGTAAATTGATGTCGAAAATTCGTTATATGAAAAAGATCTTTTTAATTACACTAACTAGTTTGTTTTTAGTCTCTTGTAGTAAAAATGATGTCAACAATGAGAACTGTAAATTCTTGCTTAACATTGGTGTAAATACAAATATAAACTTAAACTTACCTCAATACAGCCAATTGCTATTTATAAGTAATTCGGTTTATGTTCCAAATTTTGGTAACAAAGGTATTATTGTAACCAATTCTGGAACTGGCTTTATAGCTTGGGATGCTGCAGACCCAAATCATTCACAACAATCATGTTCGATAGTTAATGGAACTGGATTAGAAGGCACTTGTGGTTGTACTGACGCTAATACTTACAGCTTTATAACTGGACAATCGTTAGGAGTGGCCTTGCCTTGCACTTTAAAAAGATATCGTGTTGAGCAAAGTGGGAATACGCTTTTTATTTCGAATTAAAAACCCATCCTAAATCCTTCCCAAAGGGAAGGACTAGTTCATGAACTATATTATTTCAATTAAAACTTTAAAGTTACTCCTAACAAAAAATTTGTTGTTGCTTGAGGATAGTATCCAGCGCCTTCAATGGTTGTAGTTTCTCCTAAAACAGACCAAGTATCATCGTAAGTAAAGTAATAACCGTTTGAAACATATTTTTTACCAAAAATATTATTTACTAAACCAGAAATAATAATCGATTTAAAGATTGCATTTGTTTTAATCTCATAAGTCACATTAAAATCATTTACAAAATAGCTTTCTAATTTTGACACTTCAGAGTCTGTATTTCCCATAAATTGCTCTCCAACATATTTGCTTAAAAAAGAGAATTGCAAATTGCTATTTGGTTGAAATACTATAGCATTTGCAGCAATAAATTCTGGTGAAAATGAAATATTTGTTTTACCAAGATTTACCAATTGTCCATCTATTGAGGCAATAGTTTCTTTGTTTTTGTTTGAACTTATGGTAATATTAGGTTGTAAAACAACCTTTTTAGAAATTCGAAAAGCAGTTTCTATTTCAAGACCTAGCCTATAGCTTTCATCATTATTTGCTCTAATAGGAGCTCCTGTATCATCTATGCTTCCAGTTAATGCCAACTGCTCGTTGTATAACATAAAATATGTATTGGCAATAATATTAAACTTTTCAGTTGTATGCCTCCAACCTAATTCGAAATCGTTTAACTGTTCTGGTTTAATATTATTATTCGTTTCAAAATCGCTTCTGTTTGGTTCACGATTTGCTCTGGCATAAGAAAAATAGAGATTATTATTATCATTTACTTTGTATGTAATTCCAGCTTTAGGGTTGAAAAAATTATAGGCTTCATCTACTTTTAAGTTTATTCTATCTGATGATAACCCAGAAGTTTTATAATCAACTAATCTTAACTGTAAATCGCCATAAAGACTTATTTTATTATTAACTCTATACGTCGCTTTTGTAAACACGCTAAAATCTTTTTTCTTTCCGTTGCCATTATAATATCGATCTCTTATTTGACTATCACTTGCGTATCTTGCCCAAATAACTTCTCCAAAATGGTCGCCATCATAACTGCTGTATGATGCTCCAAAAATTAAATCTATGTTATTGTTTTTATAATTTGCATTAGCATTTATAACATAAAAGTTATTGTCTAGCCAACGACGACGAATTAAATCGGTTGTATTAATTGTTTCTCCACCAATTTCAATCGCTTCGAAATCATAATCAGCAAAGTCTTGATCTTCTTTATATTGTTCAAAATAACCACGCCCAAATGTATAATTCAAGCTTAAGTTTGTTGACCATTTATTATTAATCCTTTCATTAAAGTGTAATTGATAATGATCTTGTTTGTAATTATCGACTTCGTTATCATAAAATTGAATATTGCCTTCTTCATCTGTATAAATGCCAGAGGAATTAAAGGTTCTATTGGTTTTTAATGTTTCAGCATCAATACCATTCCACGCTTGATAAGTGATTTCATGTCCTCCAAAAACCAGTCCTTTAATTAATGTATTCTCATCTATGTAAGATGCTTGTAAGAAATATGATTTTAAATCGGAAGTAGCTCTATCAATATAACCATCAGATTTTATTTGAGACAAACGTCCAGCAATTTCGAAATGCTTATTCAATTTTCCAGTACTAAATTTTAAGGTGTGCTTTCGGGTATTATAACTTCCAAATGAATTAGATATTTCAGCATTAGCTTTTTCAGCAATAACATCTGTTAAAATATTAATACTCGCTCCAAAAGCACCAGAGCCATTAGTTGAAGTTCCAACACCTCGCTGTAGTTGTAAACTCTCTACAGAAGATGTAAAATCTCCTAAATTTACCCAAAAAGTACCCAATGATTCAGCATCATTATATGGTATTCCATTAATGGTAATATTTGTAGATTGTGCATTTATACCACGAACACGAATTCCTGTATAACCAACTCCAGCTCCAGCATCGCTTGTAGTTACTACCGAAGGTAAATAGTTAAGTAAAATTGGAATGTCTTGACCCAAATTACGTTTAGCAAGTTTCTCTTTGGTAATATTTGAATGCGTAATTGGTGAGGTTGCATTTACACGAACTGCTTTGACCAAAACCTCATCTAGCTTTTCAACCTTTGTAGAATCTTGTTGTGTTTCTTGAGAAAAAGAAGAAACACTTATTAATATAAAAAACAATAGTTTTAAAGTCGATTTCATTCGAATAAAATATAATCGAATAAAAAGAGGTCATTATTCTTTGTTGTTTATGATTTGTTTTGATGAGATTCTTCGCTATGCTCAGAATGACAAAAATTTCCTTAGCAGCATTATCTGCTCAGGTTCAATGGGTTTGATCTCAGCCGATTTAGGCACCCCTTTTTTGAGAACTTTGCAAATATAATCATGAATTACGAATTATGAATTATGAATTGTTTAAAAATTATTCTAAATCTGGTTTCTTTCGGTTTAATTTTTTTTCTGATTGTTTATGCTTATCGTCTAAACGCTTCTTTATTACTGCTCTTGGTGTTTTTGTTTGCTTCCTTTCTTTTTGAATAATTAATCCTTCTTTTATTAAAGTAATAAAACGTTTAATAACAAGCTCTTTGTTTTTATGTTGGCTTCTACTCTCATCACTATTTAAAATAAGAAGATGCTCCTTAGTGAGCTTTGAATCTAATTTTTTTAAAAGAATTCCTATTTCATCTTCTGTTAAAACTTTGGATTCTGAAACATTAAAAAACAACATAACTTTAGATGACACTTTATTTACATGTTGTCCACCAGCTCCACTACTTCTAACGGCTTTAAACGATAACTCTGATATGAGTGCGTCAACATCCAAAATTAATTAATTTGGTGTTGTGGTTTCATCAAGTCGTTTACTGTTTTTACAGGATTAAAAGTTATTAATGGTACTTCTACAAAAATGCTATTCCAATGTGCCATACTACCATTCCATAATCCAGGTAACTCTAGTGCTTTTATATCTTTTCCTGTTTTGGTTTTCATGGTTATAAAAGCGGTTTTATAATCTACAAATTTTGTAAGATTAAATTTTTTTCCTTTATAATTCTTAATACCACAAACCAAATCTACAGGATTAAAATGTGTAGCATTTTTTAGAATATCTTTTTGAAGTTTATTCTTTTTATCTATTTGAGCAGATTCAACTATTTGAAGGGTGAAGTTTCCGCTTTCTTCCTTTACCCAAAAAGGTCCTCCTCCTGGTTCTCCTTCGTTTTTTACCATGCCACAAACACGAATTGGACGGTTTAGTTTTTCAGCTAAATATTCAATCTGATATTTTATAGAGTATTTCTCAAATTCTGAACTTATGGTTATATTCATTTTATTCGACAAAAACTGTGCAATATTAATAAGGTCTTCGTCATTAACAGCCTTATTATCTAAATCCTTTTGATATTGGAATGCTTGTTTTTGAATTTTAAGCAAAATTCCAGCTAGTATCTTCTTGTATTGCCCTACTTCTTCTTCAAAATTAAATACAGCAACATTATCAATATTTTTAACAAAAATAATATCTGCATTCAAATCATTTAAATTTTCCAATAAGGCACCATGTCCAGATGGTCTAAAAAGTAAACTTCCGTCTTCTTCTCTAAAAGGTATGTTTTTGGGTGTTACTGCAATAGTATCTGTAGACCCTTTTTGATATGAAAACGAAATATCGAATGATGTTTTGGTCTTTTTTTCTACTATTTCTTCAATACGTTTAAATTCATCATCAAATTTATGATTATGCTTTTCTGAAATTGTAAAATGTAGATTAGCTTTGTTATTTGATGACGCATAATAAGCTGCTTCAAACAAATGTTCTTCAAAAGCCGTTGCGAAATGAGTTCTATATTGATGAAATGGCAAAAGCCCTTTAGGAAAATCTCCGTAATTTAGTTTGTCCTTCTCCAACATCATTTTTACAAACAATACTATTTGTTTATTGTTTGATAATGAATCGAAATTCTTACAGTCTTTATATAATTGTTGTTTTACTTTGTAATAAAATGGAAAGTATTTTAAGCCAATTAAAAAAATTGATAGTTCTGTTGCTTTTTTTCGATTGATATATGAGTTTATACTTTCATTGTCTGAATCATATTCTTCAATAAAACTAAATAAAAATTTAAACATCCTAGTTGCAGCACCAGAAGCAGGCACAAATTTTAGCATTGATGTCGTGTCTCGTTTATTGTTAAAATATGCGATATATTCTTCCTTCTCTTTCTTATTAAGCTTCAATATTCCGTTACCAATTGTTGCTCTTCCCTTTAAATTAACAAATGGGAATCCTGTTTTAAAAAGTTGAATTTGAGCATTAACTTTTTCGACGGTCAATCCTTTTTTTTCAATCTGTTTTATGTCTTTTTCGGTAAAATTCAAGGTCTTTTTTTTAGTAATTTGTCTATATGTTTTACAGCTTCCTGTAGTCTTTCATTTTTACTTCCTTTTAGTAAAACATAAGGTCTTTTGTATTTTATTAATGCATCCTCAAAAGCTTTAAACATTCGTAATCTTTCCTTTGGTTTGTCTCGTAAATCGTCAGCTTCCCAAGGTGTATCAATATAAGTTAAAAAATACAAATCGTAAGTATTTTTTACTGCAAATTTATCTAAAACCGGATCGCATGTTCCCAAATAGTAGGCTTCGGAATATACTTTGGTTTCCAACAAATCGGTATCGCAAATTAATACCGAATCTGTTTTTTGAGCCAACTCATTTTCAAGTTTCATTTGTCCTTTGGCAATTGGTACTAAATCTTCTGGTTCGCAAGTTTTACGCTCATTATTCCATTTATCTTGAAGATATCTTCGCGCATACTCTCTTACCCAAACCGAGTTGTAGTGCCTAGCGAGCTGACTTGCGAGTGTTGTTTTCCCTGTAGATTCCGGACCAAATAAAACTACTTTTAAGCAGTTTGCAGGTTGTTGTTTAAGTTTTTCTTCCATTCAATATATCCTTGAATTGCTATAATTGTAAATACTAAATATTGTAATGATAACATTCCTAATCCTCGATAAGCATAAAGCGGAATTGTTATAATATCTGCAATAATCCATAACGTCCAATTTTCTAATTTCTTATTTGCCATGTACCACATTGCTGTAAAGAAAATTCCTGATGTTACAACATCTATATAGTTAGCAATTTGTAATTCGTAATCATACGCTTTATAAACCATGTAAGTTACAATCATAGTTATTACAAAAAATAAAATACCAATAAATTTTTCTTTTTGGTTTGTTCTGGAAATTGGCACAACCAATTTGTTTTCTTTTTTACGAGACCAATTCCACCAACCATAAATACTCATAACTGAATAGTAGAAATTCATCATCATATCTCCAAAGTATTCACTAACATATAAGATATATACAGTAATAATAGTACATATAATTCCTGTTGGATAGACTAAAATATTAGCTTTTTTCGCATACCAAACGCTCATAATTCCAAACACAAATGCAATCGCTTCTAGAACAATTAAATAGGTTGGAGTTTCTCGATAGGCATCAAGAAAAAAATCTATCATGCTATTCATACTAGTTCATTAAAAAATGATTCATCTTCTTCAAACGCTGTTCCTATTACTACCAAATCTGCACCAGCTTGGTATGCTTTCTCTAATTCCTGTTTGCTTTTTATTCCTCCACCAACAATTAAAGGAATATTTAAGTCCTTTTTTACTTTATAAATCATTGCAATATCAATGGGATGTGTTGCTCCGCTTCCAGCTTCTAAATATATGAGTTTCATACCTAAAAATTCTCCTGCTAGAGCTGTGTCAACAACATGCTGAATATTATTTCGTGACATTGGTTGTGTTTCTGTTACTTTTTGAACTGATGTTTCTTTCCCGTTTTCTATTAAAATATATCCCGTTGGAATGATTTCTAAATCAATATTTCTCAACATTGAAACTGCTTCAACATGCTTTTCAATTAAGTACTTTGGGTTTCTCCCAGAAATTAAAGATAAAAACAATAAGGCATCTGCATTGCCAGTAACTTGCGAAACGTCGCCAGGAAATAAAATTATTGGAAGGCTTGTAAGTTTTTTTATTTCTGAAACTAAAATTTCAGTTGCTAAATCATTAACTATGCTTCCTCCAACAAATACATGTGTTGCTACTGAAGTATTTACCTTTAACATGAAGCTTGATAAATGTTCTAAAACTGTCTTATCTGGATCTATTAAAACAGCAAGATTCTTTTCATTCTTCTTTATTGAAGCTAATATGTTTTTGTAAATATTTTTCATTGAATAGCATAAGCACATGCAAATCCTTCAAACTCTAAAAAATGAATATGATATCGATATTTTTTGTCTTTGTAATCAATCCAAGCTATTGTAGAACCCTCTTCAACCGTAAAAGGAATAACCAAAGTATGCCGTATAAAACTTAAACCTAAAGTTTCAAACAATTTATATATCGATTCTTTTGCACACCAAATTAAAGTTAACTTTTTAATGTAATTTTCATCATTTTTTTCTAAATAATTAAACTCATAATCCACAAATTTATTAGCAATGATTCTAATTTTGTTGCGTTGTTTTTCAATATCTACTCCAACTTTATTTTTACTAATAATTATAGCTGAAAATGTAAACGAATGTGTTATAGAAATATAATTACCGTCATTTAAATATGGCTTCCCATTATTATCGTAATGTAACTCAACATCTGTATAACCAAAATCCTTTAATATGTGTCTAACACTTAAAAAACCTCGTTGGTGCATCTCACTTTTCATACCTAATACGCGCTCTAAACTTTTAGGTTTTAAATCAATTGATTCCATCAAATCTTTATAAGATTCTGTAATCTTCCAGATTTTAACAGTAGTTTGTGAGTTAGGATGAAGGGTTTTATATAATGGCATTTATATTTCTCGGACTTATTATGTAACTTTGCAAACTAAAATTTTGCTAAAACAAATATACAATTATGAGTACAAAAACAATTCCTTATGTAGCATATAAAGTAAAAGACTTATCTCTTGCAGATTGGGGAAGAAAAGAAATAGAACTTGCAGAAGCTGAAATGCCTGGATTAATGAGTCTTCGTGATGAGTATAAAGACTCTCAACCACTTAAAGGTGCAAGAATTGCAGGTTGTTTGCATATGACCATTCAAACTGCTGTTTTAATTGAAACCTTACAAGCACTTGGCGCTGAAGTGACCTGGAGTTCTTGTAATATTTTCTCTACTCAAGATCAGGCTGCTGCTGCTATTGCTGCTGCTGGAACTGCTGTTTATGCTTGGAAAGATATGACCGAAGATGAATTTGATTGGTGTATTGAGCAAACGCTTTTCTTTGGTGAAGATCGTAAACCTTTAAATCTTATTCTTGATGATGGCGGAGATTTAACCAATATGGTGTTAGATAAATATCCAGAATTAACAGAAGGCATTAACGGTTTAAGCGAAGAAACCACTACTGGAGTTCATCGTTTATATGACAGAATGAAAGCTGGAACATTACCAATGCCTGCAATTAATGTTAACGATTCGGTAACTAAAAGTAAATTCGATAATAAATATGGTTGTCGCGAAAGTGCTGTAGATGCTATTCGTCGTGCAACAGATATAATGCTTGCTGGAAAACGCATAGTGGTTTGTGGTTATGGCGATGTTGGTAAAGGTACAGCTGCTTCTTTTAAAGGTGCTGGAAGCATTGTAACTGTTACCGAAATAGATCCTATTTGTGCTTTACAAGCTGCAATGGATGGTTTTGAAGTAAAAAAATTAGAAACCGTAATTGGTAATGCAGATGTTATTATAACAACTACTGGGAACAAAGATATTGTTCAAGCACGACATTTTGAAGCTTTGAAAGACAAGGCCATTGTTTGTAATATTGGGCATTTTGATAACGAAATTGATATGGCTTGGTTAAACGATAATCATGGCCATACTAAAGACACTATTAAACCACAAGTAGATAAATATAATATAAATGGCAAAGATCTTATTATTTTGGCTGAAGGTCGTTTGGTAAATTTAGGTTGTGCAACTGGACACCCAAGTTTTGTAATGAGTAACTCGTTTACAAACCAAACTTTAGCACAATTAGAACTTTGGAATAACAGAGATGCTTATAAAAACGAAGTGTATATGTTACCAAAACATTTAGATGAAAAAGTAGCAAAACTACATTTAGCAAAAATTGGTGTAGAACTTACTGAACTTCGTAAAGACCAAGCTGATTATATTGGTGTAAAAGTTGAAGGTCCTTATAAACCTGAGTATTATAGATATTAAATTATTAGATATTTAGAGTGCTTCGCTTTTAGATAATTTGAACCAACAAAAAACCCTTTCTGTTTTCAGAAAGGGTTTTATATTTTTAAATAAATATATGTCTTAAGCCTCAAAAGGCTCTACTGAAACGTATGATTTATTATTTTTCTTCTTTGAAAACTTTACAACACCATCAACTTTGGCATGTAATGTATGATCTTTTCCAGCATACACATTCTCACCAGGATTATGTGTTGTACCTCTTTGTCTAACGATAATGTTCCCAGCTATTGCAGCTTGACCACCAAATATCTTAACGCCTAATCGTTTCGATTCTGATTCTCTACCGTTTTTCGAACTTCCGACTCCTTTTTTATGTGCCATTTTATTTCGATTTTATATTTTATAATTAACTTAAAGCTGCAATTAAATCGGCTTTCTTCATAGAAGAAATTCCTGTAATGCCTTTAGCTTTTGCCATTTCTTTTAATTGAGCAACAGTCATTTTGCTTAAATCTTGTTTTGCCTCTTCTTTCTTGGCAACTGGCTTGTCTGCCTTAGTTTTAGCAGTGGCAGGCTTTGCTTCACCTTTTGCTTTTGGTGTAGCCTTCTTTGCTTCAACTTTAGGAGCAATAGCTTTAGGCTCTGCCTTCTTAGTTGCTTTTACTGGAGCTGATTTTTTTGCTCCTGAAGTTACAATGCTTTCTATTAAAATTTCAGTTAAAGATTGTCTGTGTCCGTTTTTAACACGGTAACCTTTACGTCTTTTCTTTTTAAAGACGATTACTTTATCACCTTTTAGATGCTTTAAGACTTTTGCTCCTACTTGAGCTCCGCCTATAGCTGGGGCGCCAATAGTTACTTTATCACCATCACCCAAAAGAAGTACATTATCGAAAGCTACTTTCTTTCCTTCTTCAGTTTGTAAACGGTGAACAAAAACTTTTTGGTCTTTTACAACTTTA
>Ga0164320_10000049_pt1 | contig 29402 bp, 22 predicted proteins | sample GuaBasSediGuay11_FD_113736 | JGI IMG/M metagenome (GOLD analysis project Ga0164320, IMG submission 113736) | Subseafloor sediment microbial communities from Guaymas Basin, Gulf of California, Mexico - Guay11, Core 4567-28, 0-3 cm | ecosystem: Environmental > Aquatic > Marine > Hydrothermal...
GGATTGGCCGAAGTTACTCAGGCCCTCGCCACTCGTTCCGTGCAGCGAGCCACCCAATTCGTTGTCGAAAAAATGCGTCAGCCCAATGATGCGTAAACCCTGTTCGAAAAGACGATCGAGGTTCTCGATATTTCCCTCAAGCGGGTGTGCGCCCTCAATAAGATACAAACCCCCAATCGCCGGCTCGCCCTTCGAGCGGTGTTCAATCAGGCTCTCAAGGTCCTGCTTGCTTTTGATTACCACCAGGTCACTGCCTTGTGCCACTGCATGCAACTTGTCGAGTTGATACGCCGCCCGCTCGTACAAACTGAACCAGGTGCGCGGCGGCCACATTGAAGCAACCGCGAGCAATGTGATGTCATCCGAGCCGGATGTGTTGCTCGAATAGTTGAGATTCGCCGGGCTTTTCGTGGTTGCACTAAAGACCTGCAGTGCAACATTACCGGCCTTAAGTCGCGGCACATCCATGTGCCCGATGGTGGATTCTTTCGTCAAGTCACGTTTCCACAGCAGCGAGTCGGAATGAAGATCAACGACAAACATGGACTCGTGCAATCGCCGTGCGTCATCGCTGATGGTGTAGGCCTGATGCGGCAGGACAATGTTCATTGACGCCTCGACCTTGCCCGGCAAGACCCGGTGGACATAGGCGAGGCCTAGTACCGTCAGGAGTCCGACAAAAATGAGTATGCGCTTCATTCCAGCCAATCTAGAGCTCGCCAAATACGATCTCACCGTCAACAATAGTAGCAACAGGACGGATGTCCTTGATCTCATCCACTGGCACGCTGAGATAGTCCCGATCCAGAACCAGCATGTCCGCTAGCAATCCCGGCTTGATCGCCCCTAGCCTCATCTCCTGGAACAACAGGTAAGCATTTGAGCGCGTATGAGCGATTAAGGCCTCCTCACGAGACAGGGTCTGATGCGTTACCACATCGCCATTCAGTGCCTTACCGCTCACAGCCCACCAAAGAGTAACGAACGGATTGATTTGATTGGCCTTGGTTCCGTCGGAACCTAAACCAAAGGGGATGCCACTTTCCTGCACCTGGCGGAGCGGCGGCATCTGATAGCTGGCGTCGCCAAACTTGTTCTCAATTGACTCTCGATTACCCAAAACTGGCGTGCTACGAAGCTGCAGATTCAGCCCCAGGTGCCGCGCACGCTCGAATTGCGTGGGGCTGATATTGTCGGCGTGAGTGATAGTCCAGCGCAGATGCCGCATCGGATATTCCTGGTTTACCTCTTCGAACGCGTCGAGCAACACGTCGATCGTCTGAGGCTGCATTGCATGGGTTTGAACGGACCAGCCACCGGCAGCGGCAGCCATCAGGACTTCTTTACCAACGGCGATATCTGCGTCGGATGGCGTGACATGGTTAAGATTATTGTCCCAGTGAAACGGCCCATAGTAGATTTCGCCGATGGCAAGCAGGTCGATCGCCGCATTGCCCTGGAATGGCTTGCTTGCCTTAATGCGTTCAATGAACTCCCTTGCCTGCTCTGGTCGTCTTGGAATATCGCCATTCAGTGTGTGAAACACTCGAACAGGAATGCCTTCGCTTGCCGCCATCTGCCGAATTCGCTCATAGCTCTCCTGCTTGATTCCCAAGCCACCCGGATCGTAAATGGTCGTCAGGCCTATACTGTTCAGAAAGGTCATTGACGTCTTGATTGCTGCAGCCTGCCTTTCAGCCGCAACCGGCGGAAATCCGGCAATGGCCAGGCCGATCATCGCGAAGCCACCGTTCAAACGCCCCGTTACTCTGCCCAGTTCGTCACGCAACGCATACGACGCCAACCCCTCGGCGTTTTCCTGTTCCTGCTTACTGGCGGTTAAGGGAATTCCCATGGCGTTAAACCAAACCGTGTTGCCATAGGCATGGTCATACACGGACTGGACAAACACTGGTCGGTCCGCCGAGATGGCATCCAGTTCTGCCAGCGTAAAATCTCGTCGGCTGTCGCGGAACTGACTCTCCGTCCAACCTCCAAGTGACATCAACCACTCCCCGGGAGGTAGTTCATCCGCCTTGGCTTTTAGGACTTCCAGGGCTGCAGATCGGCTGGTCACACCATCGAGGCGAGCATCATTGGGCCAGTATTCTGTCGCCCGTACTACATGGTTGTGGTTGTCAATCAGGCCGGGAATCACCGTGCGGCCCTGCAGATCCAGCACGAGCGTGGAATCGCCTTTTAGGGAACTGATCTCCTGATCGCTGCCAACGGCTTGTATGCTGTTGCCGCGAACCGCCACCGCTTCTTCAATGGAAAAGTAATCGTCAAGGGTAACGATCTTGCCATTGAGGTAAATGGTGTCGGGCGCCCCTTGCGCATGGGCATTAGCAAGTAAGGCCAGCAAAATAAGTGCAGACAGACTGACCAGGATATTTCTCATTACGTTCTCCATACTACGCACATGGTGTTATTGCTCAGTGACTGAAAACCAAATCCTGAACTCTGCTCCCGGCCCTGCGTTAATCAAATCCACATTGCCATTCATCGCTAACGTGAGTTGATGCACGATTGCCAACCCGATTCCGGTACCGACAGTTTCTCGCGTGAGTTCGGACTCTGAACGGTAAAAGAGTTCGAATATTTTTTTCATTTGATCTTTCGGGATTCCTGGACCGTAGTCTCGCACTGAGAACAAGATCCGACCATCTTTGGAGAGTTTGCTGCTTACCTCAATAACTTTATTTTCTGCAGTCTTGGAGAACTTGATGGCGTTGTCCACCAAATTGATGATGATCTGCGCGAAACAATCCTCATCTATACTGATCGTAGCTTGATCTGCATCATTAAATGTTTGGAACCTGAGCTCAAAACCTGCGCGCTCGATCTGACTTGAGATCTTGGATTCGGTTTTGCTCATCAGTTCGACGACCTTTGTTGGCTTGAGATCGAACTGCGGTTCATTTCTCGTGATTTTAGCGAGTTGCAAGACATTGGAAATGAGTCTGGACAAGCGCTCTGACTCGTCGTGGATAAATTCGTAGTAGTTTTGCCGCTTTCCCTCATCCGCCCAGCCTTCTTTGAGCATTTCGCCGTACATGCGAATGGACGTGAGCGGCGATTTAAGTTCGTGGCTAACGGCAGAGACGAAGTCCTGCTGTTGCCGGGTGAGTTTGATCTGGCTCAGTCCCATCCGGTACAGGGCGACGAAGCCGCCAACAAAGACAATGGCCAGGACCAGTGTGACCCAAGCAAGCACGCTGGCCCCGGGGCCTGGCGGTAAGCGTTTGATGCTGAATATGAGTTCCAGACTGTCTAACGGCGCAGTTAGCCGATTTCGGTACAGCAAAGCGCCGTCGAGGCTCAGCGCGACATCGGGATAACTGGAATAGTCGTGCCCACCAAAAGTGCGGATCACATCGTCCTGGAACGCGATAATCAGATTCGACATATCGAAAAGCGCGGTGTCCATGAATCGCGCGCCAATGATCTCCTGTGTGAACGTCTCCCGATCTATCAGCACGCCCTGGATGTATCGCTGGCCGTCGCGCCAAACGTTGCGGAAAAGGACAAAGTGGCCACTGTCGAGGATGCTGAACTCGAAAGGATCGATTTCGCTTTCGAAGGTGTTGATGCGAAGGTCTGACGGCCCCGTCACGTTTGCTATTGATTTGCTGGCAGGCAGGGTGGCAGCTTCGGGCAGCGCGATTTGTTCCGTGCGCTTGCCGCGGCCCGAGGTGTCGGCGAAACCGTCCGTGCTGAACTGGCTCTTTGCGTCTTCGCGCTCGACCTCCTCGCTTTTCTTTTGCAGATCAGCATCGAGCTTCAGGTCGCTCACTTTACCGATGCTGTTGAGGCGTTGTTCCGTTTTCGAAGCCTCACCCTGTTTGTCGTAAGCCTCCAGCGTGCCTGCCATGCTTGCAAGAGCCGGAGTATTTCGGCTGGGCTGATTCAGTTGATCGAAAACTCCCTGGCTGTAATCCTCGTTGGTGACAACGGCCTGCTCAGACGGCGTGGCTGCGACTCGATCGACAGCTCTCGCTAAGTACTCATCCGCCTCTTTTTCCTCCTCGAGCACGGTCTCGGGCTCCACGAAGGACGCCGCAAGGCGGCGACGCGCGCCAGTTTCCTGCCGCAACTGCACGAGACGGTTGTCGGCGAGAACAGTATTGATCTCCTGCGCCAGTTGCAGCCGGTGGCTGTATTCGTCCGCACTGATCCCGAAACTGGCAGCCTCGGACCCTGACGGTGGCAAGAGCGGGGTACTGAATGTGCCGGCAGCATCAACCTGGAAAAAACCCAGTACGCCAGGTAAGTCCTCGGTTACAGGATAGGCAGACAGTGGCGAGCGCTGCACGAATTTAGCGCTCGGGTCACCGGACACGACCAGGAAAGTGTAGTCCGCGAACGAACGGGCGTCCGCAGTCCTGATCATCTCTTTGAGCCGAGTGTCGATGCGACGCGTCAGTTCTTCAGCATCGCCACGGTACTGATGAAAAGCCTCCCATTTGAGCTGACTGTAAGCCTGCCATATGAGGGCCGTAGTCGGCACGGCAAGTGCCAGGAAGAAGAGCACCAGGAGATTCCGCAGTCGGGCCTTGTCGAAACCCTTAATAAGCGTTTTGGGCAACATCGCCTAGCCGTCCATCACAATGCGATAGCCGGCGCCGCGGACAGTGATGAGCCTTTCTGGCTGCTTTGGATCGGCTTCGATCTTACGACGTAACTTCGCGATATGAATATCAACCGTTCTCGTCTCGATGTCGAGGCCTCGTGCATATCCCCATACTTTTAGCAGTAATTCTTCGCGTGAGACTGGCCGCTCGGAGTTTCGGACAAGGTAACTCAGGACCTCTATTTCGCGCTTGGTGAAGACGATTTCCTCGCTGCCGTTCAAACCTGAGAGATTCTCGGTGTCGATTTCGACGTTGCCGATGCTCAGCGTCCTGGCCTGTTCCTGGCCAACCTGCGACCGCCGCAATACTGCCTCAATTCTCAGGACCAGCTGCTGAATCGAGAAAGGCTTCGGCACGTAGTCGTCGGCGCCAAGTTTCAGACCATGGATAATCTCGTCGTCCGAGGTCTTGGCCGTCAGCATGATAATGGGCTGGTTGCGGTCTACCGCGCGAATCCGATCGCAGATCTCATAGCCGTCCATGCCGGGCAACATGATGTCGAGGAGGATCAGCTCGAACTTGCCCGTCAATGCCTTCTCGAGACCCTCCGGGCCCGTTGCAGCACTGTCGGCTTCATAGCCGTGAAAAACGAGCACGTCGATGAGGCCCGTGCGGATGGCCTCTTCGTCCTCCACAACCAGTACGCGTATCTGTCTAGTCATCAGGCACTCAGGCTAGCACTCTGGCGCGGCTTCAGCAGTGATTCCGTGTAACGATTTTGTAAATTCTGGCCATCCGATTTTACCAATCCATGTCTTATTAAGTGTGCCGGTTCTACCTAGTATTCCCTCATCGAATGTTTCAACCAATAATTTGAGGAGGCAGCACCATGGCACTAATCAATCGCATCTCGCGGCTCTTTAAGGCGGATTTTCACGCCGTTCTGGACCAAATCGAAGAGCCCGAAACCTTACTGAAGCAGGCCATCCGCGACATGGAGGATGACCTGGCCGACACCGAGCAGCGCATCGCCTTGTGTGCGCATGACCAGCAAGCCCTAACCGTACGCAAGACTGAACTTGAATGTGCGATTGCTGATTTCGACACCCAGCTCGATCTTTGTTTTGAGTCGGATAAAGACGATCTCGCGAAGACCCAGATTAAGAGGAAGCTAGAGGCAGAGCGCCTACTGAAACGTCTGAGCACGAAGCACGTGGCGAACGAGAAGTATCTTGATGCGCAACGAACGATGCTCGACGAGAACGGCGCGACGCTGGTAAGTCTGCGTCAGAAATCCGAGCTCTTCGCACAACGCACGCCCGCGCATCCCAATGGTGATTCAGAGTTCGATGACATCGCCTGGATGGCCAGGGACATGACGGTCGGCGATGACGAAGTCGAGGTTGCATATCTGCGCGAGAAAAGCATAAGGAGTGCGTCATGAAGCGGCCTTCCTTTTTTCACGGCGTGATCGTCGCCGCCGTACTTGGCTTCTTTGCCAGTGCAGTCGTTGCCGCGCTGACGCCCTTCGTTGGCTTAGGCGCTGTTGTTCGACTGGTGATTCCTGCATTGGGTTTTGCCTATCTCCTGTATCTCTTCAGCCGCAGCGAAGAACGGGTAGGACGAGTGGCCACGCTTTCCCTGTGGAGCGCGCTGGCTGCCGTCGCCTGGTGGGTGGCTCCGCCGTTGCCACTGTATTTGCTGATCCATGTCGGTGCCATCTGGCTCGTGCGCTCCCTGTATTTCTATTCGGGCGTAATGCCAGCGATGCTGGATCTGGGCCTCAGCGCTTTGAGCATTTCCGCCACAGTCTGGGCGATCACGCGATCAGGCAGCGTGTTTCTTGCCACTTGGTGCTTTTTCCTGGTGCAGGCCCTGTTCGTCACTATCCCGCCAGCAATGAAGCGCAAGCGGAATGCACAACGGAACACGACTGTCGAAAGCGAGAATTTTGAACATGCAAGGCGCCAGGCCGATCAGGCGTTGCGCCAGTTGTTTACGAAGTAACATTTTTTCCCTGAACATAGAAAGAGGATTTAAGTCATGAAAACCAAACTACTGGGCATTGCCCTTTTCGGGATTACTCTGGCCGCAATCGTGTATTACCCGCAACTCTCGGCCAAGACTATCCAGGTTGATCCGCTGATCGGCCATCACATTACAGCTAATGACAATCCGAAGGTTGACGTCGTGTTCGTTTTGGATACGACCGGCAGCATGGGTGGTCTCATCCAGACAGCAAAAGAGAAAATCTGGTCGATCGCAACAACCATGGCTTCGGCGCAACAAACGCCGGAGATTCGTATCGGGCTGGTCGCATATCGTGACCACGGCGATTCGTACGTAACCAAAGTCGTCGATTTGTCTAACGATCTCGATTCCGTTTACGCAATGCTAATGGATTTCGAGGCGGACGGTGGCGGCGATACGCCTGAAAGTGTCAACCAAGCGCTCTATGACGCGGTACATAACATGTCCTGGAGTCAACAAGACCAGGCCTACCAGGTGATCTTCCTTGTTGGTGATGCGCCGCCGCACATGGACTATAACGAGGTGCGCTACCCGGAAATCGTCGCATCTGCTTCGGACAAAGGCATCGTCATTAACACCATCCAGTGCGGTGATATTGCGTCAGCAATTGACCCCTGGACGCAGATTGCGAGTCTCGGCAACGGCAACTTTTTTCAGGTAGAGCAGGCCGGTGGTGCTGTGGCATACACCACGCCCTTTGACGAAGAGATCGCCGATCTGTCGGCGCAACTTGATGACACGCGACTCTACTACGGCACCGAGGAAGAAAAGGAGAAGATGCGTGGAAAAGTGGCCGCGACCGACAAGCTGCATGAAGGTGCATCGTTCGCTTCACGTGCTCGTCGGGGCGTCTTCAACGCATCTGTCGGTGGCCGGACCAACCTCCTCGGGGAGAATGAACTGGTCGCCGCAGTTGCGAGCGGCACCGTGGACCTGAGTAAACTCGAAGAAGATGCGTTGCCTGCGGCGCTCAAGCCAATGGCTCCTGCGGAGCAGGAGGCCTTTGTTGCTGAACTTGCCGAGGAACGGGTGGACCTGCAGCGACAGATTCGGGAACTGTCGCAAGACCGTGATGGTTATCTTGCCAAGAAAGTCGACGAGGCCGGCGGGCTGGCAGATTCACTGGACCAGAAGCTCTACGACGCAGTCAAAGAACAAGCAAGCGAAGCCGGTCTCGAGTATGAAGACGGCCCTGCGTATTAAAAAATAGTGGCCGGGGGCCGACTAATCGGCGCGGCTGCAGATGCGACAACGCCCCTTTACGGGGCGTTGTTCAATCTGGTTCCCAGGAACCTTACTTGACGATCAGGCCACCGCGGAGCATTTGTGTGACGATCGCGCCTGCCTCATCGACATAGATCGAATAATCTGGTCCCTTGTCAAAAGCCTGTTGAATGTTGGAATTCGACTCCATCGCCCAGACAACGTCTTTGGCTTGAACAGAATACAGCTGTGTTGCCAGGGATAATTCATGCTCATAATCCACTGCTTGCGGCGCTACGTACTCTGTCAGTTCGACGGACCACACGTTGTAGTAATGGGTCGGTCGAATATTGTGAGTGGCCTGCGGGTTCATATCTACAACCGCGCCTGTCGTCTGAAATGCCGCGAACTGGGTCACCAGTACGGCATCGGCACCGATCTCGTCGACCATCGCTTGAAAAGTTTGTCGCGTCACCGGCACCCTGCTATCCATCATCGAGGTGCTTCTTACGGCGGTAGTGCCGTGTTCAGCAAGCTTGTTCACGATCTCGGTTTCCAGATAGCGGCGCGAATCAAACGAACTGGCCAGGAAGATCACAAGCACGTTTTTGTACGGCGCGTCGGCAGCCGCCGAGAGTTTTTGCGTCTGCGTGACCTGCTGCGACCCACCACAAGAGCTAAGGATGAAACTCATAGCGAGAATAGCAATGGCCTTTCGCCGGAAGATAATGGACGTCACCGTTACACCTATAATTGACTGAAGCTGGAATCGCATGATGTCGTTTATCAGTCGTAAAAGAAAGGCATTAGGCAGAACGGCGGCGTATTCAACGCCACGGTCCACTTCACATCGCATTTCCCGCTATTTCATGCGAAATTACTGCCCATGCGCAATACCGAATACCCACATCTGTTCAGCCCGCTCGACCTCGGCTTCACGACCCTGAAGAACCGGGTGCTCATGGGCTCTATGCACACAGGTCTCGAAGATGGCAACAAACACGACCGTCTCGCGGCGTACTTTGCCGAACGCGCCCAGGGTGATGTCGGTCTGATTGTTACGGGCGGTTACGCACCGAACCGGGTTGGCGGCGTAAAACCTTTCGCGGGAAAACTCACTACCCGATCAGAGGCGAGAAAGCATCAGCGGGTTACAAGCGCAGTGCACGCCGAAGGCGGGAAGATCGCGATGCAAATACTGCATGCCGGTCGTTATGCCTACCATCCGTTTTCGGTGGCGCCTTCCAGGATACGCTCGCCGATTACACCTTTCACACCGCATGAGTTATCGACGTCAGGCGTTGAAAAGCAGATAGGTGCTTTCGTACGATGCGCGCAGCTGGCGCGTGACGCCGGCTACGATGGCGTCGAGATCATGGGCTCGGAAGGCTATTTCATCAACGAGTTCCTGGTCACACATACAAACCAGCGCACAGACAAGTGGGGTGGCGACTACGCACAGCGCATGCGCTTGCCTGTCGAGATTGTCGAACGAACCCGGGATGCGGTTGGCAAAGACTTCATCATCGTCTATCGCCTGTCTATGATTGACTTGATTCCCGACGGCAACAGTTGGGAAGAAACAGTGGAGTTAGCGAAGGCTATCGAGTCTGCCGGCGCCACGATCATCAACACGGGAATTGGTTGGCACGAAGCGCGTGTCCCAACCATCGCGACATCAGTTCCTCGAGGTGCGTTCACCTGGGTTACTAAGAAGATGAAACGCGAGGTCACAATTCCATTGGTGACTTCCAACCGGATTAACCTGCCATCCACGGCAGAACAAATCTTGTCCGATGGCTGCGGCGACATGGTCTCCATGGCGCGCCCGTTGTTGGCGGACCCGGAGTTTGTTCGAAAAGCGCGCGAAGGTCGCTCTGACGAAATCAATGTATGCATTGCCTGCAACCAGGCCTGCCTCGATCACACCTTCGTCAACAAAATGAGCAGCTGCCTTGTGAATCCGAGGGCCTGCCACGAAACAGAGTTGAACTACATCAGAGCGGCGGACAGGCGCAAGTTCGCCGTTATCGGTTCAGGGCCCGCGGGCATCTCTGCTGCTTTGGTGCTGGCTGAGCGTGACCACGAGGTTGAGTTGTATGAGGCGGCCGCTGAAATTGGCGGCCAGTTGAACATCGCCAAGGTCATTCCCGGCAAGGAAGAATTCCACGAGATGGTGGGATACTTCAAACGACAGATTGAGCTCAAGGGCGTGCGAGTACATTTGAGTACCCGCGTTAGCGCAGATGATCTGGCGACCAGGGACTACGACGGTGTGATAATCGCTACGGGTGTCACACCGCGAGACCCGGGAATCGAAGGACAGGACCACCCGAAAGTACTTAGCTATATCGATGTTCTTCGCGAGCAAGTACCTGTGGGTGAGCGCGTCGCCATCATTGGCGCCGGCGGTATCGGTTTCGACGTCGCAGAATTCTTACTGCAGGACGGACATTCACCCACACTGGATCTTGACGAATGGTTAGCCGAATGGGGTGTTGTCGATCCATCGGAAGCCCGAGGCGGTATTTCGCCGCGACGATCGCAGCCGGTGCCACGTCGGGAAATAACACTGCTGCAGCGAAAAGCCGGAAAACACGGCGCCAAATTGGGCAAGACCACGGGCTGGATACACCGTGCCGTGTTGAAGATGAACAATGTTCGGATGATTGGTGACGTGAATTATGAACGTATTGGCGATGAAGGTCTGTTGATCAGCTACGGCGACAAACGTGAAAACCCGACCTGGATCGATGTCGACCACATCGTGATGTGCGCCGGACAAATTCCCCTGCGCGACTTGCAGGAACCGCTGCAGGCAGCCGGTATTTCGACGCATGTCATTGGCGGCGCTGACGTAGCGTCTGAGCTCGATGCCAAACGTGCGATCGATCAGGGCAGTCGGCTCGCCGCACGGCTCTGAATTAGAAGGAGGCGCCGAATAGAGTAAAAGGGCGGCTCCAATCGGGGCCGCCTTTAGCGTACTGCGTTAGCCGCCCATGCCTGGAGGCGGCGGGCGATTATCGAATTCTTCCTCGCTGATCTCACCGTTCTCATCGGCATCCCAGCGCGAAAACGCCCTGTCTACCCTCTCTTCAGGAATGACCTTGGCGAGTTCTTCCTTTGACAAGGTGCCGCTATCATCCGTATCGAGATCGGCAAAGCTCTGCGTCATACCCATGCCCTGACCGAATACGAGAGGCGTGAGGCCCAGTGCCAGTATTATTATGACTAATTTCCTGATCATGCTTTTGTCTCCTGGTGTTATTCGGTTTGTTCTTAGGTCGCGCCAGCGAGCGATTCGATGACGTGGAATACGGAATGCACAGCATACCGTGCTAATAGGCCTCGAGCAGTTGTTCGAGCTCCACAAGTTGCGCGAGCACAATATTTGCACGGCCGCTCTTGTCATCGGCAAGCAATTCACGCAGATGGGCACCAAACATCCCGAGCTGTCGCGTAATCCAGTGTCGCTCCGGGTCCGAAATTGCTCGACCGTAACGATCGACATACCAGAGCCGGTTGTGAATTTCGCTCAGCATAAATGCAACGGACTCGATCAAGACGGCGGAATCGCCAAGTTTACGGCCGATTCGTGCACGTATGGCGTAGGTTTCAAGTGTCGGGATCGCTGCAATTGAGGCATCGATCAGGGCTAGTGCTTCGCGGCCGTAGCTGCCGTCGGGATCATCCGCTCGCAACCGCCATTCGGCTTGCAGACGGGCAGCCTGTGGTGCCCACAGGTCGCTGACCCGCGTCATGCGCAGTGCTTGCTCGAGATCGAACAATCGACGCCAATCTTGCGCTCCCAGTGCCCGCCATCCGGCCAGCACTGCCGCAAACCTTGATGGGTGTTCGCTGGTCATATCGACATCGCCGAAATTGAATTCGCCCAGCGCGATCGCAGGCAGGTGATCGACCGTCTGCAAGAAAACCACCTGCTCATAAACCGGACTCGACGGCCCGATCGTCTCCAGTAAACCAGCTGCCTGGGTGTGACGACCTTCAGCACGCGCAATCATCGCACGCAGAAGACTGCGGCTCGACTCGTCACTTATCGTCTCAGCCAGTAATTTTGTGCGCGGTACTTGCCCGTCGTAGAGCAATCGCCAGGCGACGTATGCAAGATCCGTATCACTTAGGGCCCTTCGAAGCCAGCTATCGGCATCCAGCAACGGGTCGACGTCTCTGGTGATTTTCGTCAGGCTCGCTACACCAAGCCCGAGTGCCAGAACATTCGAGTCGACGGCCATTCGATTGTCGTCGTCAGTGATTAGTCCGTGGTCGCCGGCCAAGGTCCTCGCGCCCGACTCGTCAACAAGCATTGCCGCTACGAGATCGGCGGGACCGTTGAGCCCATTGCGAGAATAGTGCTCGGGATCATCCAGAATCGGTTTGCCTGTGGCTCCCAGCTCGCGCTCGATATCAAGCGGCCCGTCGGATGCAATGAAATGCAGTGCCAAAGAGGATGGCTGGTAGATACGGACGTTGCGAAACTCGCTCAATAACGTCGCTACTAATCGCCGCAACAGTTCTTCGTCCAGAAACTCGGCATTCATCCACTGCACGAACACGCCATCTTCGTTCAAACGGCTTTTCACGAGCCCAAAAAACTCGCGCGTAAACAGATGCGATGCGCCCGCCGTCCAGGGATGTGACGGTTGCGAGACGATCGCGTCGTACGTCCGCGACGTTAGCCGCAATGCATTTCGCGCGTCATTCACGACAAGATGCAGTTGTTCATTGGCGAGTGGATCGATTTCGCGTCGATCCCCGATGAGCCTGTTCGCCTCAACAACCCCCGCTTCGAGTTCCACGACGTGCAAAGTCTCTATGCTGGCCGGTACGCCTTCAAGGACAACGCCTCCGCCAAGTCCGACGACCAGCATTGAGTCGGCTTCCGGGCGAGCCAATGCCGGCCACATCCCGAGCCAGCGTTGGCTGAGCACCACCGGCGGCGCGCCTTTGAATTCGATCTGGGCCTCAGGCAGTCCATTCGTGCTCAGGTCGAAACGGGCCCGGTTCTCGGTCATCAGTACCGTGCTTGAACGGCCCACCGAGTAATGCACCTCGCGAACCAGCTGCTCTCCACTGCCTCCGAAAATCGCACGCGAAATCAGTCCGTCAGGCCGTTGCGGATTAAACGCCACCGCTAATCCGATGAGCACCACTACACCACCGGCCAGTTGCCAACGCGGCAGCGCCGGCCACGACGACCGGCGTGCACAAAGAATCAGCACTAGCAGACCGATAAGCACATTCGACATGACAGCAAGTTGCGCCGTGCCGGCGAAACCCAGCATCGGAATGATGAAAAACCCGCCACCGATAGCGCCGACGATAGAACCCACTGTATTCCATGAGTAGACGATCGCTGACGCGCGACCGACATCGGCGACGTTACCTGCATATGCGCGAACAGCCAGCGGATAGGTTGCTCCGATAAAGATCGTCGATGGCAGGATGACCGCGAAGGCGATTGCGGCGTAGCCGATACCCAATGGCAGCGACTGCTCGATGCGCCAGTAGATGAACGCAGATGCGAGCGCAATACCAAACTGGCACACCGCGAAAACTCGAGTCGCCCGTTGCGGATCTCGAGCCAGTAGTCCTGCTCCAGCTGCGCCGATGGCAATGCCAGCCAGGAACGCAGACAACATCGTCGCGAACGCATAGATACTGCTGCCCAGTAGATGCGACAGCATCCGGGTCCATAGCACTTCGTAGACGAAGGACAAAACACCCGACAACAGGATCATCGGCAGAATGAAATTGATGCCCTGGTGTGCCTCTTTCTGCTCAGACTCGGGCCCGCTGACGTCCCGCAGGTTCCCGGCGTAGCGAGCAAGCACGACCGCGAGAATAAACACGAGGCCATTCACCAGTACACCAACCCATACCGTGCCTCGTAACCCGAGGGCGGGCAGCAACACGAACCCTGCGACGAGCGTGCCGCCGACTGCCCCAAACGTGTTCATCGAATACAGTGCCGAAACACGACTGCCGAGGTTGCGGTCTGATGTCACGGCATACCGCGCAAGTAAGGGTAACGTCGCGCCCATCAGCGCGGTTGGAACCAGCAGCACCAGGAACGACGCAATGCTGTAATACAACGACTGTCCGAATGTGCTCGCGTCGGGCGGTACGGGCTGCCCACCGACAAAATACGCGTATAGCTGGCCGCTCACATCGACAAGCAAGGGCAATGCAAGTGCAGCGATGGCGATGGCGCCCTCGAGAATGCCGTAGACCAGTACCGGGCGCGTGATTCGATTGACGTATCGCGCTGCCACCGCCGCTCCGATTGCCAGTCCGACCATGTAACCGGCCAGGACGACGGCAACGGCTATCTCCGACGTGCCGAATGCGATCGCAAACAGCCGCATCCATGCGGTCTGGTACAAGAGCGCCGCAAATCCAGACAATGTGAAACAAGCGATTACAAGTGTGAGCAGCATTGCCCCGGCAATATGCGTGAATGTAACGCAACGCGCAACGAACGCAGGGGGAGAGGACTAAATCGCATACGATTATGCTAGTGTCACCGCCATCAAGAATAATAGGTAAACACCATGAATAAGCTTCTCCAGTATGTCATTGCCGTCGTCATCTTCTTTTCAGCAGCGCCACAGACCGTCGTTGCAGAACACCATCAGTCAGTCCTGATTACGGGAGCCAGTACGGGCATCGGCCGAAATCTCGCCGAAACGCTGGCCGCGGACGGCTACCATGTCTACGCCGGTGCACGTAAGGACAAGGATCTCGCGGAGTTGGACGCGATCGACAACATCACAGCCGTGCAGCTCGACGTGACCAAACAGGACCAGGTCGATGCGGTTGCCGACATGATCAGCGAGAAGGGTACAGGCCTGTATGCCCTCGTTAACAATGCCGGCGTTGGCGGCGGCGGTGAGGTTGTCGAAACACCGATTGAGGACCAAACGTTTGTCTATGCCGTCAATGTTGAGGGCGTATACCGCACGACCAAGGCGTTCGCACCACTGGTTATCGAATCCAAGGGTCGCATTGTGACGACGGGATCGATCGCCGGCACGATTTCAGGATTCCCGGGTTTCAGTGCCTACAGCGGCAGCAAACACTGGATCGAAGCGTATACGGATGCGCTGGCCGCGGAAATGGAGCCGCACGGCGTCTCGGTAAGTGTCGTCGAGCCCGGCAACTACAAGTCGAACATCCGCCGCAGCAGCGTGGCTCGCAGGCATGATCAGGCGCAAGCCGCAGGCGGCGAAGTGACCGAAGAAATGAAAACGGCCTACGAAGCGACGGCCGAGCGTGAGTTGTCCTACAAGGAACCTGATGAGGTTTCCGAAGCGTTCATGCATGCCCTGTTCGACGACGATCCCTTGCGTCGCTACGTGGTCGTCCCCAACGCGGAAGAACAGGAATTTACTATTCGTACGAAGGTCAACGAGCTTGTACAGCTGAACGAGTGGGGTCCCTACAGCTACAGTCGCGATCAGTTGATTGAGCTGTTAGATGAAGCCCTATCTGGAGATGAGCCTTCGGAGTAAGCCCTCTACAGAAAACCGGAGGGTACTTTGGTGATTATCTGGGCCTCTTGCTGATCGGATAATTCCACTCAAAATAGATGTCATTCAGCCGAGCGTTGGCACGCAAAAGGTAGAGGCCTTCGATGATGTGGGCGTAGCTAACCTGCCCGAAATCGATAGTTTCAAAACCCAGCTGATGGCAAATTTCAGCCACAATGGCCTTAGCATCGGGGTCGTTCCCCACTATGGGAATGGTGATCGGGTGATCCACCAGACCAGGATCACCCATGGTATCGGCGCTGATAGTACTAAAGGCTTTCACAACCATCGATCGGGGTGCCAGGGCCTGCAGATGTTCGGCGTTGGAAACATGGGTTGGATAGTCTACCCGGCGCTCCTCGACCACCACGCGTGGGTTAATAGGATCGATAATAATCTTGCCGGACAGGTCGCCCAGGCTCACGAGGACATCTTCCGCTACGCTCCAGGGTATTGCCAGCAAGACAATATCCGCCATTTGAGCCGCTTCTAACTGAGTGGTTGCGGAGGCATCTGGTGATGTGGCTGCGACTAATGCCTGCACGTCTTCGCGGTCTGGTGTGCGCGAGCCGTAAACAACTGTATGGCCTATTTCTGCAAATCGCGGCCCCAAAGCGCTGCCGACCGAGCCTGTTCCAATTACCGCAATGGTATCTGCACTTACGGTGGTTGGCACGGCAAAGCCAATACAGAGGGCACCAACAAGATGGAGAATCTTTCGGCTAATCATGGTTTCTATACTCATTAGTCAACACGAAGTCCGTATTTGTCTACAGCGATGCTCAATCGTTCTGCTTCAGATTTTAGGAAGCTGATAAATTCTTCGGGCGATTCGTTGAGATCAACCTCCATGCCCAGATCGTTGATCTGTTTCTCAACGGCAGGGTCTGAGACGGCAAACTTGATCGCTTCAAAAACCAGGTTCGCGTCTTCATCGGACGTTCCGGCGGGAACGAAAATGGCTGACCACGAACCGTAAGGCATGGTGGTGATGCCCTGCTCCAGCAACGTCGGAGCATCGGGAGCTATGGGGGTGCGTTCGCGGTGAATTACGGTCAATGCTTTGGCGGCGCCGCTTTCCAACAAGGGCACAACGTAGGGTGAGGTCACTACCAACATATCCAAAGTACCGGCTTCTACAGCGGCTAATGCCTGAACCGGGCCGCGACGCATGGATGAATCCAAAGCAACATTGCGTATGCCAAACTCATTGAATATTGCTGCGAGTTCAACACGGTGAATGCTGGCTGGCGCGATATGGAAATAGCTTAGCGGTTCGTCAGCTGCAGCAGCATAGGCGACAAGCTCACCCATGGAATCGATGCCAAGGCCCGAGCGGATAATCAAAACATCCGGAGTTACCGCAAGCCGCGTAACAGGGCGCAAGTCAGTGAGAGGGTCCAGCTCAAAGTTTGGAACCCATACCGGATGCAAAGCCGTATAGCCGATAGTGGTCATCAGTATGGTATTGCCATCGGGAGCATCGCCGACTGCGGCTGACGAGCCCTGGTTGTATTTAAATACAATTGAGCGGCCCAGATACTCCTCCATACGCGGCGCCATAATGGCCGCCGCAACCCCGGATGAGCCTGCGGCACTGTGGGATGTCAGGAAAACCATGGGCTCTTCTTGCGCAGATACTGCGCCAGAGGAGCACAGCAGCACCATAGACAATGCGAATTCGCGAAGGCTTGTGAGATCTTTCAAAGTAAATGAGGAATCAGGCATTTTGTGATGAACCTATACGTTCGTGTACAGGCAGTATAATACCCCTGACGCACACGTCCTCTCAGGAGTAGCTATATGAAATACACAAGTCTTTTGCGCTTCATTTTACGAGCTGGATTGCTTTTTCCTCTAGCTGCGAATGCGGCGAATGTTGAGGTGTCGCTTAAGGACAATTTGGACGGAAACCTGAATGCTTATTGCCTGGACATCAAGGGTGGTGGCCCGAATATTGACCCATCCGAGGGGCTGCAGGCACACACCTGTTACAGCTATCGCGGTGATTTAGGCACCGATCAGGCGATCGATCCCGAAGGCATCGCTCGTGGCGAGTTCAGGGTCGTTGCCTTCGAAGTATGCGCGACCATGCAAGGTACAGAAGCAGGTACCGAAGTTGCTCTGTCCGCCTGTGACGGAAGCCAATTGCAGCAGTTCGACTTCGCTGAGAGTGGCAATATCAGCCCGAAGAGTGCACCGGGCATGTGCCTGACAGCAGGGAAGGAAACGACCTTCGGGCGCGGCGGTACCTCTCCTCATCAGATCAAAACCCTGACGTTACAATCATGCGGCGGTGACTTGACTGCTTATCAGGAGTGGTACACACGAACGCAGGCTGATTACAACAGCGAACAGGGTGAATAACTCATACCTTCTGCACTCTGACTGAAAGATTGAGAGTTAATAGTGACCTTGGAATCTAGAAACCGTTCGTGGCTAGTAGTGCCATTGATAGCCCTGGCGGCTTCCTGCCAACTCACTTCATGCACCAGCACGAAAGAAAGTGCAGACCTCATTCTAACCGGCGCCAAAATCTTCACGTCGGATAGTCGACAGCCTTGGGCTGAAGCCGTTGCCATTAAGGATGGAAAATTTGTTTACGTTGGCGATGAATCGGGGGCTCTAGAGTACAAATCCAAAAACACCCGATCCGTTAACCTTGGTGGCCACCTGGTAATTCCCGGCCTGATCGATTCCCATGCACACCCGGGCTACGTAGATATTGAACACTATGGCGGCATCTCGGAAACGAGCCGGGAGGCCATGCTGGCAGCGGTTAAGAAATATGCAGACGACCATCCGGATGACGAATATTTGCGACTGTGTTGCTGGCCAATCGACATGTATGTGCATGGCACTGCAGGACCCAACAAGGCAGAGTTGGATGCCGTTGTTCCCGGCCGCCCCCTATGGTTCGCCAGTGAGGCCTGGCACGACAGATGGCTGAACTCAAGAGCGCTGGAAGTCTTAGGCGTTGACAGAAATACACCAGACCCTCTACCCGGCACTGCAAACTATGTTCGAGACGAAAACGGCGAACTCACGGGGTGGGTAAAAGAAGGCGCCGGCTGGCAACACTTTGAAAAACAGTTTCCGATTAAAGGCGATGCTGGCGAAAGATTGCATGAAGAGACCATCGTATCCGTCCTACAAACACTAAGCGAGTATGGCATTACGACGCTTTACGATGCCGGCAACTTCGGTTACGAAGATCAGGTCTACGGCATCCTGTCGAATCTGGAAAGAGAAGGGAGATTGCCAGTCCGGTATGAGGGCACGTATCAGATTTTCACACCCGAAAGAACAAGGCTGGCCATCTCAGAGATGAAGCGATTCAGAAGAAGTTACGGTGGGGAACGCCTTCAATTCAACACCATCAAGCTGTTCATGGACGGGATCAATGAGAATCGGTCAGGGGGGATGCTGGGACCCTATACGGATAATCCCGCCTATGTGGCGAATACCATGTTGACGGTGGACGAGCTTCGCGATTTCCTGATTGAACTACACAAAGAAAGACTCGATCTGCATGTGCATACCATTGGGGACCTCGCAGTCAGAAATATAATCGATGCCGTCGAGGCTGCGAAGGCCGTCGTCAAGGATGACCTGTACCCAAGAGTCACAATCGCGCATCTGGAACTCATCGATCCCAGTGATTTTGCGCGAATTGAAGCCCTTGGCATCATTTCGAACTTCACACCATGGTGGCTTGGCGTAAATCACGATGATGTCGTTGAGGTTTCACTCGGGGCTGATCGGTATGCGAGTTTGTATCAACCGAGGTCACTTTTTGACATTGGTGCCATCGTCACCTTTTCCAGTGATGAATGGTGGGGGGACGAGGAGCTTCCGTTGGATACTGCTTTAAGCCCGTATTTCGGTATGCAGGTTGGGCACAACCGACAATATCCCAAAGAATGGTGGTCAGAAGGAGAAGACAAAATCAGATCACCTGAGTCGGAACGTCTCGATCTCGAAATGTTGATCCAGGGATACACTTCCAACGGTGCATACCAACTTCGAATGGAGAACGAAATCGGATCAATTGAAAAAGGAAAACTAGCCGACCTCCTCGTGTTCGATGAAAACCTCTTTGACGTAGACCGTTATGACATCTGGAAGATCAGGCCATCCATTGTAATGATGGAAGGCGAATTGATACGGGGTTTTTTACCGGAATGAATTCCCGGCACTGTGGGCCTCTCCTCCGGTAGAAACTTGCGCTGACTTCAAACGCGGATTTCACGCACTACATCAACTCGGAAACCGCGCGGTGCGCCTCCTCAATGGCGGATTCGGTCATGGCGTTTGATGCTGCATCGGTATTGGCGATCGCGATGTTGCCGATGCGTTGCCGTGCATCGACCCACGGACGGCGTTCGTGTCGCCACCTCTTCGGCATCCAGGCCACGTCACCTGACTCGGCATTTATCGAATACGCATAGCCATGCGGCCAGCGATTAACCGTGATGGCGGCGATGTCGCGAGCCGGATCGAACCCGCCCGGACCCAGTATACGGCCGAGCTGGTCGCGCACGTTTCGCTCGAACGTTTCAAACGAGGTCTCGAGCAAGGCCCGACCGCCTGACCGGAACTGGTCGGGCGCCGGCAATCCCGGCGCGAGCGGGATATGCTGCAGGTGCAGTACAACAGGCTCATCGGGCGATTCAGGAAAGTGGTAGTCCCCGATGCTCACCGGCCGATTGACCCTCACTGAGTGAAAAAAGCTGCCGGGACAAAACGCGCGCCAGAAACCCAAGTTGACAAAACTCCGCCAGTTACGGACCAGGACATTGGTGTAGACGAGCGGCGCGCGCACCGAACTTCCCTGCGCCGCGGCCTGGTCCTCCGGCACATCGGGACAGACGTGTGGCAGCATGGCATGATAGCCGGCCCACACGACTTTGCTGGCCGTGACCGTCCGACCCTTGTTGCCACTAACGTAGGTGACATCGACGTCGCCATCGAGATCACCATTTTGATGGCTCAGGCCGACGACCGTGCTGTTCAGGCGAATGCGGGTCGCATTTGTTTCCTGATCAAGTTTGGAATAGTCAAAGCGCGCCATGACGATGTCTTCCATCGAATCGCCAGGCGCGCATCCGGGAACGAGCTTGCGTACCAGCAAGCGGGCAACGGACGCATTGCCATCCGGGTAATAGAAATTGCCGCCGCTCTCTTTGGCGCCCTCCTCATCGGCGTAGCCTATATCCATACCGGCAAACCCAGGATAGCCTTCGAGCCTGGCCATCCACGCGGGTAACGCGTCCGCGCCAATCGCCCAGACACCGTGCGACCACTTCTGCAAGTAGGTCAGTGCTTCATCGCCAATGCCGGCAAACGATTTGAGATAGTCGCGCCAACTGTGAGACTCGAGCACGGCGCGGCGTTCCGTTGGCGTCATACCGGCAAGGTAGTCTTCCTCGTCCGCGAACAGCCGCTTGAGTTCCTCTTTGGCCGACCCAGATAACGGAGATTCATCAAACGCGCCCGTGTATTCCCGTTCCCCGAAAGCGAGGTGATCCGCTCCAAACGTTTCCCGATCGAAGAAAACGGCTCTTTCTTCCACCCCGAGCGACTCGAAGAGACCTTCGTGATGGAATTCACTGTACCGTTCAGCGTCGATACCAAGCTCATGTATCACTTGTTTGGCGACAGCCGGATAGGAGTTCGACGCCTCAATGAACATCGTTCCGCCAAGCCCGAGCAACGTTCGGCCGTCGATCGTGAATTCGTTGCGTTTTGCGTGTCCACCGAAGTCATCGTGATTGTCCAGGATGAGGATCCGTGCGTTCAGGTTCACATCGCGACGGTAGATGTACGCCGCCGACAAGCCACTGATGCCCGCACCGATAACGACAAGATCGTAATGTTCGTCGGCCTTCTCGGCCTCCCAGTGCTGGCCCTGAACTGTGGCGTGGGCCACTTCGAAAGAACCAGGGTGGGAACCGCGCATCCCGGTCTCGGCCGGGGGATAGTGCGTCGACGGGCCCTCGACAATTGGCACGCCGATTCTTGTGCACGCGGGCAGCAGTGAGGCACCGATTGCGACGCTGACTCCGCTCAGAAAGTCACGCCTGGAGATTGCCCGATCCATGCCCAGGCGTCGGTCACGCGAGCGCATCATCCCTCCTCAAATTGCTTGTCGATGAATCCATCGCAATTGCAGGCTGACACCGACCAGAAAAAGGGTCAACAGGCCCAGGTAGCACATTTTCAGAATCGGATTTTCGATTGACGTCAAAACAGGATCGCCAGCAACGTCATCACCGCCAGGGCATGACCGGGACCAAACTCGTCGTGCTGAAAAATGGCAATATGAAACCAACCTAGCGGGATTATCTCAGGCATGCGGTGTTCTCAGATCGATCGATGCAGCGATGCTATCACGGAGTCGACGGCTCGATTTGGATAGCGAGATGATTCGAACGTGCCTAGGAATCGAGAATACAGATCAGAGCATTGCGTATAAGGTCGTAATTATCTGACAAAAGGAGGAACGATTTTGGCCGCAGGATCGCTGCAGCACCGCCGAGATCTCGCTTTAGGTTTGGGCGCGGAACTTTTTTATGACACGCCGCTTGAGATTGTTCGAGGCGAAGGCGTGTATTTATACGATTCGGATGGGCGACGCTTTGTCGACATGTACAACAACGTGCCCTGTGTCGGACACGCCAATCCTGCCATCGTAAGCGCTATGGCTGAGCAACAAGCAACCATCAATGTTCACAGCCGATACCTTCATGAAGGTATTGTGACATTCGCAGAACGGCTCGCCGGGCTCCATCATGACGGCATTGAAAGCGTCGTATTCAGCTGCAGTGGCACCGAGGCAAACGAAGTTGCCATTCAGATGGCTCGCGTCGTCACCGGGCATCGCGGTCTCGTTTGCACAGACGCCGCCTATCATGGCAATAGCGAACTGGTTGGATCGTTGACCTGCGTTGCTCGCGCGCCGAGCGAAATAGGCGAGATTCGCGGGTTTCCATTCCCCGAACGCTACAGGCCTGTGGTGGATGGCCCGAGTGAGGAAGAACTGTGCCAGGCGTATCTCGATCGAGTTGCAGCAGCCATCGAAAGCTTGAAAAGGGAGGGTGCCGGTTTCGCTGCTCTCATCATGTGCCCGATCTTTGCCAACGAGGGGCTGCCGGAGATTCCGGCCAACTTCATGTCCAGAGCCACAGATCTGGTTCACAGGGAAGGCGGCCTGGTCATTGCCGATGAGGTGCAATCGGGATATGCCCGAACGGGCCGGTGGTGGGGATACCAAACTACAGGATTCCGGCCGGACATCATCGTGACGGGTAAGCCAATGGGCAATGGTCTGCCGCTCGCGGCAACAGCGGCAAGCAAGGACTTCGTGGATACCTTCCGCGCCAATACGGATTATTTCAATACGTTTTCGTCAAGTCCCTTGCAGGCAGCTGTCGGCATGGCCGTGCTTGATGAAATCGAACGCCTCGATCTTTTGACGAACGCGGCAGACGTTGGCGGCCGATTGACGAGCGAGCTCAAGGAGCGGGTCTCATTGCACCCTGCGATAGGAGACGTGCGTAGTTACGGTCTCTTCATCGGCGTTGAGATGATCAAAAATAATGTCAACAGGGAGCCCGACGCCGTATCGGCAAACCTCTTGTCCAACCACCTGAAAGACCGGGGTTTCCTGGTGTCGTATGCAGGAAAGTTCAATAACGTCCTGAAGATCAGGCCGCCGCTGGTCTTTTCTCAGGACAACGCCGATGATTTCCTGGGCGCCTTTGATGAGTGCATGGGAGAAATGAGTGGATAGAGAGCTGGTCAAGTCCTGTTACACGCCCGCAGCATTGAAGGCCCTGAAGAGTTTTCCGGTTGATGTTGAAGACATCGAACTTATCGCACATTCTGAAAATGTGACCTTTCGGGTCTCGGTTCGCGGCGGCGATACCGAATATGTGCTCAGGCTGCACCGGCCAGGTTACAACTCGATCGAGGAACTCAATTCAGAACGGGCATGGACCAAGGCACTGAAAAAAGCGGGTGTGCCCGTGCCCGCTTCACTCCTGACGCATCATGGAGATTATTTTGAGTTAGTCGATGTCCCCAACGCCGGGAAACCGTGCTATGCCGGTATGACCACATGGTTTGAGGGCTCCCCCCTGAGTGACTACGTGGAAACGAGTTCCGACGTCGTCGAACGGGAGCGAACCTTTCGCAGGATCGGAGAGATCGCCGCCGCGATCCACAACCAGTCAGCACACTGGAAAGCGCCGGCAAGCTTTGCGCGACGGCGCCTCGATCTCGACGGCCTGTTGGGAGAAGCACCGCTCTGGGGTCGATTCTGGGAGCATGCGGACCTGACCAGCGCGGAAGTGGATTTGCTGCTGCGAGCAAGAGAAGGCATCCGCGATTCGCTCCGTGCCTACGGCGAGAGACCTGACAACTTCAGTTTGATTCACGCCGATCTCCATCCCGACAACATCGTTTACGACGGAGAAAGTCTCGCGTTAATCGATTTCGACGATTCGGGGTACGGGTGGCACATGTACGAAATTGCGTCAGCGCTGATTGAATACAGGTTCGCCCCGGGCTTTGGTGCTCTCCGCGACGCCCTGCTTGAGGGGTATCGCGAACACAGACCGCTGGCCGCGCAGGATGCTGACATGCTGCCTGCCTTTCTGCTGATTCGGGGCATGGCGATCATGGGGTGGTTTCACCAGCGTCCCGAGCATGCCGGGTCGGATTATTTCAAAGAAGTAAAAAACTGGGTTATCGGGGAGTGCGATTCCAATGAGTGATTATTTTGATGCCATTGTCATTGGTGCAGGCCATAACGGCCTGACTGCCGCAGGCTATCTCGGCAAAGCCGGACTGCGAACGCTTGTGCTTGAGCGCCGCCATGTTGTCGGTGGCGCCGCGGTGACGGAGGAGTTTCATCCCGGTTACCGAAACTCGATCGTCTCCTATGTCGTAAGCCTGCTACGCCCCGAAGTCATTCGTGATCTGGAACTGCACGAACACGGGTACGAACTAATTCACCTCAACGGTAACGTCGAAATCTGCCGGGACGATCATCTTTACCTGACGGGGGAGGAACCTAACGATTGCGCCGAGATCGGACGTTTCTCTAGCAGCGACTACGACGCCATCAAGCAATTCGATGCGATGCTGACCGAAATCGGAACGGTGATCAGTAATCAATGGCTGCGTGAGCCGCCATCGCTGCGCGGCGGATTCATGGATTTGATGGGTATGCTTAAGGCCAGCCGTGACATACGCGGCCTGTCCGTGGAGCAGCGGCATCGTTTGCTGCAGATGTTTACAAGTAGCGCCGCAGATATTATCGATCGTCGGTTCGAGAGCCCGATGGTGCGTTCGATGTATGCCTCACACTGCGTTTCCGGCAACAATGCGAGTTTCTATCATCCCGGCTCGGCAATTCCCTTTTTTCACCATGCCCTCGGAGGGTCTGACGGTGATGACGGCGGTTGGGGTCTCTCCAGGGGCGGCATGGGCCAGATCACTCAGGCGATGGCATCTTTCGCTCGTTCGAAGGGCGTCGAAATTCGTACGGGTTCAACCGTCGAAAAGATCATCGTGAAAAACGGCCGCGCCAGCGGCGTGCGCCTGTCCGGTGGCGATGAAATCTCGGCAAGAGCCATTCTCTCCAATGCCGATCCCAAACGGACGTTTCTGAAGCTGGTCGACGCAGAGCATTTGCCCGCGACTTTTGTTGAAGACATCGGACACCTGCGCATGGGTCACGCCTCACTCCAGATGAACCTGGCTTTGAACGGCCTGCCCGAGCTTCGCGATTACCCCGGCGCAGAGATGCGCCCCCAGCACCAGTCTTCCATCAGTATATACCCGCCCATGGAAGTGATGGAGGAGAACTACCATTCGGCCAAGGCTGGCCAAATGCCGGATGAACCGCGTCTCGACATTGTGATCCCATCAACGCTGGACGACAGCCTGGCGCCGGAGGGGCATCATGTCATGAGTGTCCTCTGCAAGTACTACCCTTTCGAGCCCGCAGGCGGCCAGCGGTGGGATGATATTCGGGAACGCGTGGCCGACGACATCGTCGACTGCCTGGCCCGGTACATGCCGAATATCAAGTCGTTGATTGAAGGTCGGTTAGTATTGACACCGTGGGACCTAGAACGCGTGTTCGGCCTGACCGAAGGAGACATCTTTCACGGCCGTCATGACCTCGATCAGATATTCAGCCTGCGCCCGCACCCGGACGCCGCCAAATATCGAACGCCATTGAAGGATCTTTACCTGTGTGGATCCGGATCACACCCTGGCGGCGCGGTCAGTGGGGCACCGGGACACAATGGCGCGAAGAGGGTCATTAAGGACCTGCGATAGTCTGAGACTCGTAGTGATCGACTTCATGCGGGCATCCTTCCTTGCGCGGAATTCATCAAAATAAGGTGTAACCGATGTGACCGGAGGCGATGTACGTTTTCAGGCTGAAACAGCCAGCGCGCCTGCCATGCATGAAACCGTGCCCCCGGGATGCGTTCCACTTCCGCAGAGTGTCAGTCCGCTGACTGGCGTTTGGTGATTGAAGCATTCCGGGATTGGTCGAACCAGAATCTGGTCGAGTCCGGGTTCGCCGTGATGCAGGTGGCCGCCGGTCAGGCCGTAGTCGTTTTCAAGGTCGACCGGTGATGAGAGCATTGTTGCGAGAACCTGTTGGTCAAAGCCAGGCGCAAAGTTCGAAATCGTATCGATGACTTTCTTTGTCAGAGTACTCCTGGACTCGTCGGTCCAACCGCCTTCGAGGTTGAGCGGCGCGTAGCTGACAAGAACACTGACGACGCTCTTACCGTCCGGCGCGAGGGTCGGGTTGGCGATAGTCGGAACTACAATATCCAGGGCGGGTTCGTCCGAGAATCTATCGTATTTGATCGCATCGAACGCCTTCTCAACATAATGCAGTGTCGGTGCGATGCGCACGTGACACTCTTCTTGTCCCGTGAACAAGCCTTCGAATAACACCGGACCATCGACGGCGAGAAGCAGTTGCGCGGCGGTACCGTTGGTTCTGAAATTCGAAATTCGATGCTCGGTCGTGTGTGTGAGTGCCTCGACCGGGAGCAAGTCAAGCAATACTCTCTTCGGGTTACAGCTGGCACTTACGGCAGCTGCTTCGATCGCCATTCCGTTTTCGAGCTCGACCCCTTTGACCGAATTGTTGTCGATGAGGATTTTCGTTACGGCGTTGCCGCTCTTGACCTGCACTCCAAGCTCGCTCGCGCGACGAATCAGCGCTTCAGTCAGTGCAAAGCTACCACCCTCGATCGACTGACCGGCGATCGACTCGTGCATGAGAAGGTTCATCGTCGTACCGGGAGAGCGCGGCGCTGCGAAAGTGCCGAGTAAGGGATCCATCGACAGGGCGCCCTTGATAAAGTCCAATTCGAAATATTCGTTCAGGAAGTCACTCACAGGCATGGTTGCTACGCGGAGCAGCTCGACCATATCGTGGGAGCCTAAGAGTCGCAGTCCAAGCGCGCGCGTCAGGACCTCAACAGGTGCCTCCCGCTCCACCTCAAGCAGGTTGAGCGAGTGGCGCGTGAGAAAACGTGACAGAACCGGTCGAATCCGTTCCATAAAAGCGCGGTAGCGTGCGTAGCTGCGCGCGTCAGATGAGGAGTATTGTGCAATACCGAATGCCGTGCGATCGGTGGGCCCGGATATGGGCGCAATCTGCCCGGACTCTCCGAGTGCATACACTGTTGGCGCCTCGTTTCGAATCAGGCTCTCGAGACCAAGTGAACTCATCACCGATTTTGAAACGTTCCCGGTTCCGTGCCAGACGCCAGCACTCTTGAACCCGGGTTCAAATTCGACTGACTCTGCGAGCCCACCAAGAGCATTACGCTTTTCAACGATTGCGACACGCTTGCCTTTCATCGCCATGAGACACGCGGCTGTTAGACCATTGTGGCCACCACCGATAACGACTACATCATATTGTTCTCTCATGCCGCATGCTTCCGAAGAATAGCTTTCGCTGCTAACTCACCCGAGGCACCCATGATGCCGCCACCGGGGTGAGTGCCTGCTGAGCACATCCAGAGGTTGCGAATAGGCGTTTTGTATTTCGCCCATCCTGCAGCCGGTCGCAGATAGAGAAGTTGCTCGAGCGACAGCTCACCATGGAAAATATTACCTTCAGTCAGGCCAAACTCCTGCTCGAGGTCCCAGGGTGTCAGGACCTGCCGGTGCAGGATCGTCTCTTTGATATTCGGGACGTACTGCTGGATCGTGTCGACGACGGCATCGCCAAATGCTTCGCGTCGCTGCGGCCAGTTCGGTGCACCTTCTTTGATGTCGTAAGGCGCGTATTGAACAAAGCAGCTGATTACGTGCTTGCCGGGTGGAGCCATCGTCGGGTCGACGAGCGTCGGGATGACCATATTTATGTAGGGCCGCTCCGAAAAGTCGCCGTACTTGGCTTGGTCGTAAGCCTTTTCAAGGTATTGAATGCTCGGCGCAATGGCAATATCGCCATAGAGGTGCGGACCTTCACCGGGGCGGCTGGAAAAATCGGGTAGCCTGTCGACCGCGAGGTTCACCTTGCCGGAGCTGCCACGGAATTTGTAGTTTCCCAGTTGCGTAGTGATTTCACTATCCAGATGCTCTTCCCCGATCAGACCCAGGTAGGTTCGCCGCGGGTCGAGTCCGGATATAACCGTATCAGCTCGAATCTCGTCACCATTTTCGAGCGCGACACCGACAGCTTTGCCTTTCCTTATGATGACGTTGCTGACACCAGCCTCGGTAATTATCTCCGCCCCGTAAGACTGCGCCGAGCTCGCGATTGCATTGCTAATGCCACCGGTGCCACCTTTGGCGGAGCCCCACGCGCGCATTGCGCCATCGATTTCACCCATATAGTGATGCAGCAATACGTACGCTGTTCCCGGAGAACGTACACCCAGGAATGTGCCGATGATGCCACTGACGCTCATGGGCGCTTTCAGCACGTCGCTCTCGAACCACTGGTCGAGGAAATCTGCAGCACTCATTGTGAGCAGCTTCAAATAAGTGAAGCGTTGGTCCGCGTTCGCCTCTCTGAGTCCCTGGCTGGTACGTAGTACCTGAACAAGCTCGGCCGGATTGAGCGATGCCGGGTTCGGCGCCGGGTTATCTATGATTGATTTGGTGAAACGTGCGAGCTGCGACATCGCTAGCGAGAATTCCGGGTAGACCTCGGCATCTTTTGCCGAGAAGCGCGCGATCTCGCGGCGCGTCTTGTGTGCATCTCCCCAACGACAGAGTGAGTCCCCATCGGGAAGTGGCGAAAACGAGGCTTCGAGTGGAATGATTTCGAGACCGTGGCGCGCGAGCTCGAGGTCGCGCACGATATGCGGACGGAACAAGCTTACGACATATGAGCACACCGTATAGGTGAACCCGGGGAAAACCTCTTCGCTGACTGCAGAGCCACCTATAACCGGTCGCTTTTCGAGTACCAAGACGCTCTTGCCGGCTTTCGCAAGGTACGCCGCGCACGTAAGCCCATTGTGACCACCGCCGACGACAGCAACATCGTAACGCGAGTGTTCTGGCTTGTTATTAAACGTCATCACCATTCTCACGCCTTCTTTCTGGGGGGGTCGAAAAACGGGGTTTTTGTGACGATGGCAGGCACGCGTCGACGCTCGTACTCGACAGTGACCTCAATCTGCAAGACTGTGCCTGGTTCTGAATAGGCAGACTTAACGGTCGCCAGCGCCAGGTTGTCTTTCAGAACCGCAGACCACGCTCCACTGGTGCCCTGGCCGACCTGTACACCCTTTTGATTGTAGACCGGGATCGCAGTCCGCCACGCACCGCATGGAAGTTGGGGAGGCAATCCGAACTCAGCGAACAAGCGCTCAAAAGTGGGCCAGTCATAGACGAGTCCGACCGTCGCCCACACCGATCCGTTTGCCTTTTCGGCCTTGAGGGCGTCTTGCCCGATAAACGGATCGCGGTCGAGGTCAATAGCCCAGCCGAGCCCAATTTCATACGGCGACGATTTGCGAGATTCGATAGAGCA
>Ga0164320_10000050_pt1 | contig 28959 bp, 26 predicted proteins | sample GuaBasSediGuay11_FD_113736 | JGI IMG/M metagenome (GOLD analysis project Ga0164320, IMG submission 113736) | Subseafloor sediment microbial communities from Guaymas Basin, Gulf of California, Mexico - Guay11, Core 4567-28, 0-3 cm | ecosystem: Environmental > Aquatic > Marine > Hydrothermal...
CCCCACTCGGGTACGATAAACCCCTACCTCCTTCGGGTGCTTCGAAATGCTGAGAATTTGTCTGCTTTCGCCAAAGGGGCCGCTTTACCGTCACCGGGGCGGCATCTTCCGTAAATCTTTGCGCTATTCCCCCCTGACGCTGCCTACACTTGCCGCGCTTATTCCTGAAGACATCGAACACGAATTGACCTTGTTCGACGAGGGTATCGAGGACATTCCATCCGATCTCGATGCTGACATCGTTGGCATTACCGTCATTACCGGCACCGCCAAACGATCCTATGAACTCGCAAAGCAGTTTCGGGCTCGCGGCATCACCGTAGTGCTGGGAGGTCCACACATAACCTTGGTGCCTGATGACGCGGCACCGCATGCTGATGCCATTGTCGTTGGCTATGCGGAAGATACGTGGCCGCAGTTATTGCGAGACTTTCAAGCCGGTAAACTGCAAGCACGTTATACACAGGCACCAGACCTGAGCCTTGCCGGCCGGCCCCGAGCGCGGCGTGATTTGATCAACAGCAACCGCTACGCGAAGACGCATGTCTTTGAAGCCACTCGCGGCTGTGTACATCGATGCGATTTCTGTGTCGTGCCCGCCGCATGGGGACGCAAGCCCTACCAAAAACCCGTCGCTGAGGTTATCGATGAGATTCGCTCAACGGGTGCACGCCGGGCAATATTCGTCGATCTCAACCTGGTCGCCGATAAGGACTATGCAGCTGAACTTTTCGAGGCATTGATCCCGCTAAAGTTGAAATGGGCTGGACTGGCTACGAATCTTCTCGCCCGCGACGAGCAATTGCTTGATCTCTGCGCGCGGTCCGGCTGCATCGGAATACTGGTCGGTCTTGAGTCCATTTCTCATGCCGGGCTCAAAGACATACACAAGGGCTTCAATACTCCGGAGTTGTACGCCGAATGGATCGAGAAATTTCACGCCCACGGAATTGCCGTCAATGGCACTTTCGTTTTCGGCCTCGATACCGATACGACTGACGTTTTTGAAGAGACCGCGCAATTTGTCATTGATACCGGCATCGACCTGCCGAGGTTTGCCATCCTGACACCGTTTCCGGGCACGGCGCTGTACAAGCGCCTTGAGGGCGAAGGTCGCATCACCACGAGGGACTGGGAGCTCTACGACGGTCAGCACGTGGTGTTCAAGCCAGCACAGATGAGTGCGGATGCATTGCAAAAGGGCAATATGGCTGCCTGGCAAATGGTTTACGGCTACCGCTCGATCGCGCAACGCATGCGTCATACCCCGATCTCGAAGTTGATGTATCTGGGGGCCAACATGGGATATCGCTTTTACGCCAATCGGCTGGACCAGTTCTATAACTGCGACTGGCGCTTGATGACATCGCCGATATCGTTGCGATCACAGGAGAGTCGTTAATCATGCCCGGAACTGATTTCAGGCTCACCTTAATCCACCCCTGCGTCGGGCGCTGGGCCGGCGACAAGAACTACATCCGTAGCTGGCAGATGGAACCGCTGGCGCCTGCTGTACTAGCCGGATTGACGCCGAGCGATATCGACATCCGGTTTCACGATGATCGGCTCGAGGAAATTCCATTTGACGAGAAGACGAATGTAGTTGCGATCAGTATCGAGACATACACCGCGCGTCGCGCGTATCAGATTGCGACCGAGTATCGAAGCAGAGGCGTACGTGTTGTTTTCGGCGGTTTCCACGCGACGCTGTGTCCGGAGGAAGCGGCGCTGTATGCCGATGCCGTCGTGATCGGTGAAGCAGAAGAACAGTGGGCTACGGTAATGGACGATGCCCGCCATGGCACCTTGAAGCAGTTTTACCGGCAGCCAGAGCGGCCATCGTTAGATAAGACCCGACTGGACAGGAGCATCTTTCAGGGTAAGCGTTACTTGCCGATCACGCTGGTTGAAGCTGGCCGCGGCTGTCATTTTCGCTGCGAGTTTTGTGCGGTGCAGTCCTATTTCAATGCGACGCAAGTGCGCCGCCCCATTGATCATATTCTCGAGGAAGTTCACAACACACGAAAACGTAGCAGCTTCTATTTCTTTGTCGATGACAACATCACATCGAATTTTGAAGAAGGCAAAGAACTGTACCGGCAACTGGCCCGCTACAAGATTCGCTGGGTATCTCAGGCAAGCATCAACGCCGCGCATGATGAGGAGTTCCTGCAACTCATCTCCAGGAGTGGCTGTGAAGGCTTGTTGATTGGCTTCGAGAGCCTGAATCGCGAGACGCTGCGACAAATGAAAAAGAAGTTCAACACCATGAGTGGCGGCTACGAGAATGCTCTCAGCAATCTAAATCGCTACAACATCCGACTCTATGCGACCTTCGTATTTGGCTACGATCAGGACACGGCCGAGACGTTTGCCGCTACTTTGGAATTTGCGAACCGGCACCGGTTTTTCATGGCCGCATTCAACCACCTCACACCCTTTCCAGGAACCCCGCTCTACAAGCGCCTACAGGAGAGCGGGCAATTGTTATACGACGCCTGGTGGATGGATCCTTCTTACTCCTACAACAAGATGCCGTTCAGGCCCGCGCTGCTTGAGCCCGAAGAATTACAACAACTCTGCATCGATGTGCGGTCAAAGTTCTACTCAACAAGAAATATCCTGCGACGCTTCGGCAACCCGGTGAATCGTTCCAACTTCTTCATGGCGCGCCAATACCCGCTAATCAACTTCATGATGCGGCACGAAGTGCATCAGCGTAACGATCTGCCACTCGGTGACGAAGGCTGGCAAGGCTCCTTGCTGCCGCAGCGGGAGTGCGCGTGACGAGTGCGGTGTGATGCCAGCGAATCTGGAGTTCGAACTAGCGACATCAAAAACAGAGGGCGATTTTCGTCAGCTACTGCGGGAAAATGCGCTCGACGGGAACATCAATCTTCTGCTCACAAGAGAACCGGACGCATTCCATGCAGCGGCGATTTCGGGTGATAGCTACGAGCTGATGCTCGCCTACCGGCAGCAGCCGCGACAACTCGTTGGTGGCGGTGCTCGCTTTGAACTTGATGCCTACGTCAATGGAGAGATTGCGCGCATAGGCTATCTTGGCGAGCTACGTGTTCACGGTGGTTTCCAGCAACGCCGGACTTTGTTGCTGGAAGCGTACAGGGCAATGCGCAAGTGTCATGAGGCAGGCAACGCCGCCGTATACATTACGACGATTATTTCGGATAACAAATCGACTCGCCGTCTACTGGAGGCTGGCTTATCGGACATGCCGACCTACCAGCCGCTGGAGGAAATGGTGACGCTGACAATACCGGCGAGACAAGCGGCAAAAGTCCGTGCTCCCGCCGTTCAGGTCGAGCAAGACCCTGCAATCCAAATCGACGAGCTCGCGGAGCGATTAAACGCGACCGGCCGTGAATATCAGTTCAATCCTGTCTGGAGTACTGAAACCTTATTGTCCCCGGAACGCTGCCGGGGAATTTCCGCCTCGGATTTCATTGTTGCAAGAGATGCAGACGGCATAAAAGGTGCTCTTTGTTTGTGGGACCAACGTGCATTCAAGCAATCCATTGTTGCTGCCTACTCGAAGACGCTGGCGCGGGCGCGTCCATTTTTCAACATAGTGGCACCGCTGCTGCGGCAACCGCGCTTACCACCGCCGGGGCATCAACTTGAAAGTGCATTTCTATCACATTTATCAGTGGACCCGGATGATGAAGCGACACTGCTGGCGCTTGTTAAGAAAGCGGGCCAAAGCGCAGTGAATCGCGGAATCGACTACATCATGCTCGGCGTGGCCGCCAGAAGTCGCTTTTGCGAGATACTGCAAAAGCGATTCTCCTGCCACCGCTACACGAGCATGCTTTATCTCGTCTATTGGGAAGACGGCCGTGAATACGCGTGTAAGATTGACGACCGCATACCACACCCGGAGATGGCTATTCTGTGAAGGGAAAATTTCTTAAGCGCAGTGCTTTAAGCGAGGCGACAAAAGCAGAGATGTATCGTTTGTTTTGTTCGCAATTCGAGAATGTATCAATGCAGCAGTTTGTCGCCGATCTCGATGAAAAAAACTGGGTGCTACTACTGCATAACGAATCGGGTGATCTGATTGGGTTTTCGAGCATGCATGTCTACCAGACATCCATCGATAACAAAGCCGTGACACTGGTCTATTCGGGGGACACCACAGTCGACAGCAGTACCTGGAGCGATTCGGCACTCAGTTACAACGTGATGGGTGCCTTCAGCTGGTTGCAACGCCACTACAATACCGATCACTTGTACTGGTTCTTGCTGGTATCCGGCTACCGCACATACCGCCTCTTGCCGGTATTCAGCCAGCATTTTTTTCCACGCTTCGACCAACCTACACCGGATAATATTCAGGCGATGATGGACGCGATGGCACTCGAGCGTTTTGGTGGCAACTACGACGTAAAGACAGGCATCGTGCGTCTCGACGCACCTTCAGTACTCAAAGACAAATATCGCGATATCCCCGACAACCGAATGACTGATCCGAATATCGCCTATTTTGCCGAACGTAACCCCGGACATTTACAAGGTGACGAATTGCTCTGTTTTGCCGAACTGTCAGAAGGCAAACTCACGCGGCTCGGCAAACGGATGTGGCAGAAGGGACAGAAGTTGATCCCCTATAGCGCATGAATATTGGCGCCACCTTCGGCAACCTCAGCTGGCTGGCTGCGAGTTTGCCGGAGTATCGAAGATTCAAGCGCGATGCCCGCAACCTGGAGGGCACGCAAAGAAATCGACTGCATCATTATTTGCGCAGAAATGCGGATACCGCCTTCGGCCTGCAGCACAATTTTGCGAACACCAACAGCTGGGAGGATTTCGTAGAACAGGTACCGGTCCGGGAATACGATGATTTCGAGCCATGGATATCGCGAGTTGCAGCTGGTGAGCCTGCGGTCTTGACTCAAGACACGGTTCGACTGTTTGAGCCTTCCAGTGGCTCATCGGGTCCGGCCAAGTTGATACCTTACACACCCTCACTGCAACGCGAGATCCGCCAGGGCGTTGCGGTATGGTCGGCGCATAATTTTCTCTCGCAACCGGAACTGCTAACCGGTCGCTCCTATTGGTCGTTGACGCCACAGATGGGCGCATTGGAAAGTACCGAATCCGGTATACCGGTCGGCTTTGACGAAGACAGCGCCTACCTCGGTGGTATTACGCGATATCTGATCAATCACACACTGGCAACAAAGTCCGCATTGCGCCTGGTGAGCGACATGGACGTCTTCTGGCATGTCACGCTACTCATGCTATTGCAGTGCAAGGACTTGCGATTCATATCGGTCTGGCACCCCTCCTACCTTAGCTTGATCATTGGGCGCCTGCGCCGAAATTGGCCATCCTTGCTGCAGGACCTTGAATCCGGCTATTCGCTTAAAACCCCCGCCCTGCACATCCGTCGGAGCCCGGCACGTGCACACGAACTGCGATCAGTTGGATGTGACAACTTGCATCTCATCTGGCCGAAGCTGCGCACGATAAGCTGCTGGACTGACGGCCACGCGGCCACCTCTATCCCACAGTTACGCTCCTTATTTCCGGAAGTGACCCTACAGGCGAAGGGACTCCTGGCGACGGAAGGATTCGTGACGATCCCACAGGGCGAGCTTCGCCCGTTAGCAATACGTAGTCACGTTTTCGAGTTTCTGGACAACAACGACAAAGCATACGCGCCGTGGCAAATTGAGAAAGGCGAAGAATATACGGTCGTAATCACGACCGGTGGTGGTCTCTACCGCTACCGCCTTGGGGACCGAATCCGGGTTGATGGATTCTTTGACCAGGTGCCGTGCTTGAGTTTCATCGGCAAAGAGGATCAGGTATCCGATTTCTACGGAGAGAAGCTAAACGAAAATTTCGTCGCAGACGTTTTCAGTATTGTATTCGCGAAGCACAATATTGATCCTCGCTTTGCATTGCTCGCCGTTGAAGAATCGTTCACAACACCTGCCTACGTTCTGTATCTCGAACTTGATGGCGAAATACCCGACTCTCTGTCACTACAAGTTGATCAGGCATTGCGCAAGAATCCACACTACGATCTCTGTGTCCGGCTCGGGCAACTTGGAAACGCCCAAATTGCGCGCGTCCGGAACAACGCCTTTAGTCTCTATGCGCAACGCTTATCAGATATGGGTATGCGGCTGGGAGATATCAAACCAACACCGCTTAGTCGCCATAACGGGTGGCACCGGTACTTTGGGATTGAATGCTAGCCGGATCGGCTGACAAGAATTCGTGTCGGCAACAGGCGTAGCACCGCCGGCAACAAGATGAGATCCGCCGCCAAGGCAACGACAATAATCAACGCCGAAACTCCGCCGATTTGCCGGCTGGGTAGAAAGCTGCCGATCAACATCACTGAAAAACCAAGCGTGAGCAACAGTGAAGTCACAACAATTGGACGGCCGACGTCAGTAACTGCGCGGTCGATGGCTACCGAAATATCCGCTGTATTACGGAATCCCCGACTTATTGCTGTCATGAAGTGAACCGTATCATCGACCACGATACCCAGCGCGACTGCCGTTATCATCACAGTGCCGGGGTTCAGTGCGACACCGAAAAACGCCATGCTGCCCAGCCCGACAATCAGGGGGATCAAATTAGGAATCAGAGCCAGCAGACCGAGCGTGACCGACCGCATTAGCAGAAACATCAGTATTGCGATGACGAGAAATGCAACGGAGAAACTCGTAATCTGGCTGCGAATCACATAGTCCTGCATTTTCCCAACAAGAACAGCGTATCCCGTCATTTGTATCTGCAATTCATTGTCAGAAAATTCATTTTGCAAATAGGCACGTATGGAAGGTGTCTGCTTCACGACAGATTGCGCCCTGGCGACGGGAATGCGTGCAGATATTCTTGCGCCGGAATAATCCGCCTGGACCCAGCCGTCCAGCTGCCCCGCCCGCTGCAAGCTGTCGAGCAACGCATCGGTCACAAATTGCGAACGCGGCAGCGAATAACCATCTACACCCTCGTCACGAGCGACACGTGCCGCTTCCTTAAGCAAATCGACGATCGATATTGTTCGAGAAATATCGGTATTTTCGAGCAACCACAATTCGAAGTTCTCCAACCGCCTTAGCACAGCCGGTGTCTTTAGGTCGCCGCCCGGCGCCGAAACCAGAAACTCCATTGACAGGCTGCCGCCGAATGCCGTGTCGACTTTCTGAATTGCAGTGCGGTAAGGATCCTCCTCAGGAAACCAGGTCAGCGGATCAACGCCCACCGAAACACGAGTCGCCGACCAGGCACACAGAACCACCAAAAGCAGTGAAGTCGAAACAATCATCCCGGGACGCTTGCCGGACCACGCGTTCACGCTTTTGAGAAAATGGCCGAGCACACCGATTGTCCCAACCGACCTATCCCCGCCCGACGCCGGAATTATGAGGAGACAAGCTGGAACTAAAGTGAAGCTAACCACGAATGCCGCGAAAACACCGACAGCTGCGACAACACCGAACTGCCGAACCGGAGCAATCGCACTCACCAGGAGAGCCAGTAATCCGGCCATCGTAGTTATGGTCGTAAAAAAGCAGGGCCGCAGCAAATCCAGGAGACTCGCCCTGACCGCTTGTTGTCGATTTTCTCCCGACGCAAGCTGACGGCGAAAGCGCACAACGACGTGAATGGTATCCGCAACCCCCACCGCCAGAATCAGGGGCATCAGCATCGCCGACACCATTGTCATTTGCCATCCGGCAATGCCCATGAAGGCAAAACTCCAAACGACCGCGATCGCAACAACGGCAAGAGGTAGAAGTGACAACCAGATATTGCGCAACACCGCGAAAGTAAGCAGCAGGATCATGACAACCATGATCGGTACAAGGATGCGCACGTCCTGTCGATTCTTGGCTTGCCCCGCCTTGCCCGTTACCGGCGCACCGGCAAGAACAAAACTGACGGCCGTATTCTGCGTTTCACGCAGGGCTATTTCATTGAGCGTTGTAACGAATTGACTCTTGAGCTCAGCGGTTTCACCAGCACGAGAAAGATAGACAACGATCGCTGCACCGGTGCCATCCGATGAGACCAGGGTGCCGTTCAGAATGGGACTGGCCATCACCGTGTCACGAAAGTGCCGATCGAGAAAGCCATCTTCCAGACGCGAGGCCAACACTGAACGAGTGATTGAATTTACTCGAAACGAATATTCGAGTTCTGCAGCGGCCGTTGAGATTCGATCAATAATGGATAAGGTGGTTGCAGCGAACACGTCATCGCCGAAAATACCAATCACAACAATTTGGTCGGCTTCATATTGCTGTGAAAACTGCTCGTAGATAGCGAGCTCGGGATCGTCCTCCGAAAACCAGAGTTCAATTGAATTATCAAAATGGACACGCGCAGCTGAAATCGATGCGGCGACAGTAATCAAGACCACCAACACGAGTAACAAACGACGTCGTTCAAGGACAAATGTTGTGATGTAATCAATCACTCGACACCTCGCCCCATACTCCGCCGATCTGAATCATCATTGCCCGTGCTCGGCCGTCCTCTGTTGTTGCTTGATCTCATCTTTGTATGACGTAAGCCCCGACTCGCCGTAACGCGCCCGATGCACAACAAGATAGAGAATTGTCGGTACTGCAATTAGTGCAATGCCGCCGATCATGGCTATCGCCCAATAAAGTACTGCACCGTGCTCCGGCAACAGCAGGTTTTCAGCCGTTTTTACCATGGCACCATGAACCGCACCCATGCTGCCAAACAGAACAGGCGCATAGTCTGTCACCGCTTCTTCTGCCGTGGCGCCTTCGGCAACGCGCTTGGTGTATATCGATATGAAACCTGATTTTATTGCATACGTCTCGTACCACCAGTTCCAAAATCCGAATACCGGACCAACGATAAACGCCGCGGTGAGAACACTACCGATGCCAGTCTGTTCGACCGGAATCAGACGTAATGACAGGTACGCAAAAAGCCCGGTTGCAGTACCAATCACAAATCCATGATGCGGCCGCAGCCCCCTGATTGTTGGCCAGGTATTCATCTCCCACAACTGGAGGCGTGCAATTCCGACAATGACAAAAATGTAGTAGGAAACAACCGGCACGAACATTACCAGCAATGCCACCGCATGATTTCCGCCGAGTCGGCCTAACCACAACCAGTATGCGAGCGGAAATAACAATGCGGGAACCACAAACTGATAAATCTGGTAGAAACGCTTCATGTCTTTAATCCACCAAGTGCTCTTTTCTGCTTCCTGTAAATCTCACGCCGCGAAACATAATTCGAAAGCAGAAATACGCCTGCTCGCAACGGTGACCTCAAGTTCGTCCGTCTGTCACCGATGCGGTGAAGTATCGACTTCATCGTGTTGAATTTTTGGCGAGCTGAAAAACAACCTGTTGTCAGCTCTTCCGCGGTCATATTCTTCGGCTGCATCGTCGCATCGCCATACTTGAATTCAGGATCCAGCCACCACCGATCATGCAACAGGCGCCCCTCGCGCTCCATGCGATCGAATAGTGGCGCGCCCGGCATTGGTGTCAGAGGATTAAAGTTGGCGAGAATGAACTTGTGTCTGATCGCAAAATCGACCGCAATATCGAAGTTCTCAGGAGTGTCGTTATCGCACCCAAAAACAAACGTGCCGTAAATCATGATCCCCTCATTCTGAAAGACCTCGATCGCATCATCATAGGACTGCCATTTCACGTTCCAGCCCTTCTTGATTTCCTTCAGGCTGGCGGGATCCAGAGACTCGAACCCGACCAGGGCGCTGATGCAACCGCTCTCTGCCATCAGCCGTACTAACGCCCGGTCTCTCGCTATATCAATTGACACCTGGCAAGACCACTTGATCTTGAGAGGAATCAGCGCTGTGAACAGTTCTCTGGCTTTGTCTACATCGACAAAAATATTATCGTCGACGAGAAAGATATGTTTTTTTCCTGAGCGACGAATGTCTTCAATGACGTCTGCAACCGGGCGCTGCCGTAAATTGTTACCGTAGAACGCGCGAATTGAACAAAAAGAGCAGTTAAATTTGCATCCCCGACCATACTGAACAAGGGCCATAGGAGCGTATTTCTTGCCTTTAAATATCGACCGGTCCGGGAAGACATTTGCCAGCTCCGGGAAATCAGAGCTCTGATACACCTCTTGCATGCCGCCATTTTGAGCGTCTTCGAGTATTTGTCCCCATACGCCCTCTGCATCGCCCCGGACAACCGCATCGGCATGTAGAAGTGCTTCATCGGGTAGGAAAGTTGGGTGGTAACCTCCAAACACGACAGGCACTCCTCGTTTGCGGTACTCCGCGGCTATCTGGTAGGCCCTGCGTGCGGTATAGGTTTCCACCGTCATTGCGACGAGATCGGTGTTCTCGTCCAGCGGAATGGGCTCGAGTCGTTCGTCGTAGAAAGTCGTTTCGATGTTATCGGGTGTCAGCGACTTCAGGATAGCGAAGCACAAGGGTTCCATCGCATCTGATGACCGGTCGTCATACAGGTTCGGGCGAATGAACGTGACTTTCATATTGAGCGCATCCTCTACGAAAAGTCGAACACGACAAACATACTAGCAGGCCTTGCAAATTCGCACCTGTTCTCGGCAGAATCGAGCACATGCAGAAACTTAGCTTGCCCAAGTCTAATCGTGTCTGGAGGACATATTTCTACTGGTTATTTTGGATAAGCATCGCGTTTTTCACTGTGTACCCAACCTGCAACTGGGTAACCAATCAGAGATCAGATGCACTGGGACTGTACTTATCGGCCGAATTGAATATCCCATTCGTTCCACAGTTTGTGTGGGCATATCTTTCGCTATATCTGCTTTTTCTAATCCCGCCCGTTTTCCTGGGCCACCAGCGCATGAATGTTCTGGGACGGCAACTTATCGCAGTAACACTCTTTTGTGGTCTGGTTTTTCTATTGCTACCAACGCAGCTCGGGTTCGAACGCGCCATACCAGCAGATCCTTTTTATAGTGCGCTTTTTGCCAATCTTTTCGCGATCGACCTGCCGCATAACATGGTGCCGTCGTTACACGTCGCATTTAGCACGTTGATATTGTTTACCTTATTAAACGACTCTCGCTCAGGTCTGGCCAAAGCCATCTTTGGGGCATGGCTTGTGCTAATCTGCGCATCGACAATTTTCGTCCATCAACATCATTTGCTCGACGTGGCCACAGGGTTACTCGTAGCCGCGTTTTTTTATCGTGTCGCCAGAAAAGGTGAACATCATGTTTAAACGTAATGTTGCTTTATTATTGCTACTGATCAGTCCGGCACTCACTGCACAGGAGACAGATCAAGCCATCCACGAAGAACTGCGCGGTGTGCTGAATGGCATCCAGGAAGCGGTCAATTCCGAGGAATACGGAAACCTGGCCCAGTACTTCCACGAAAACCTGACCATCACGACCATCAACCAGGAAGTCATCTCCACACGCGCTGAAATAGAACCCTATTTCGACAAGTGGTTTGGCCCGGGTGGCTATCTGCAGACACTCAGGATGTCGCTGGAAGCCGATGACCTTACCGAATTCTACGCTGACAAAACATTTGGCATTGTGCGCGGTTCAGGCGAAGAAGATTACGTGCTGTCCGACAGTCGGTCCTTCCCAATGAAAACACGCTGGACCGCAACTGTAATCAAAGATACAGACGAGCAGTGGCGCATATTGACGCTGCATATCGGTACCGACTTTCTCGACAATCCGATTCTTGCAGTCGCGGAAGACTCTGCGAAATACTTTGGCGCCGCTGGTGTCGCAGCGGGGCTGGTCTTCGGAATATTGATAATGTTCCTCTTGGGACGCCGCAATAGAACCCTGTAATCAGCGAAATTTGAGAGTAGCCGGTGCGCCCATTGGCGGCGCGGGTCGCGCGCCGCCCCAAAGGCGAAAATAAATGCGCCAGAACGTCGGCTGTGGTTGTTCCGGGTCAACCAAGCTCGGTAAATACACCCACGGCGCACGGGGATGGCGGTGGTGCGCCAGGTGGTAGTGGTAATTCAGCGCCAGACCACGTGTGAGTGGCAGTGCCTTCAGATTCCACGCACCATCAATCACATCGCGAGCGCTCCATGCATGGTCGACGTATTGCAGCGCCGACCAGTGCAGGGCAAAGGCCCAGTAGCACAAGAGCCAGCCTTGCCAGGTAAGATCCAGCAATAACCACAGCGCTACGTGGTAGGAAAATGCGTACAGGCACTCGGCCCAGATTTTCAATCGTGAATGCTGTGCGATGTCTCGTATATAGGGCTCAAAGCCGAGATGACGTGCGGGGCCTTCAATAAAAGCACGTGAGGTATACAACCACGGCGCTACGAGATAAATCAGGTTGCTCACCGGAATACTAAACCAGTAAAAACCCATCAGATTTCCGGCGTAAACCTGAAAGTTGCGCAGTGCCCTCGATTGGTTCGGAAGATAGTAATCGTAGAGCTCTTCGTCGGTGCGATTTCGCCGGTGATGTCCAAGGTGAGCAATCTTTTGTAACGTGAATGATGTTGGTAATGCTGGTGAGCAAAGCGTGCCGAAAATATAGTTGCGTAAACGGTTCCTGGAAAAAACCCCGTGCACCGCTTCGTGCATCAACGAAAAAGGCGTGTGATTGACGAATGCAAATGCCCCGGCTGCTAACAATGCCCAGCCAATTGAGCTGTGCGAGGCTGCCCATAACAGTCCCCACGTTGCCGGCAACGCGACCAGGAATATCGCGATATTGCGCTTTTCCGGTATTTCGTATGTCTCTACATCTGGCATCGTGCGTTCTCTCACTTCAAACCAAATCGCATGCCGTGTTTCTGATACACCTCGCTGCGGAAAATTGAGCTGTATCGCCAATAGACAGCAACACGTTGCAGCGTACGCATATTGGTCTTGATATCGGAGAAGCGACGCAGCATTGACGGAATGCTGTTGAATTTCTTGCGCGCAGTGTGGCACGCGTTCGTCAATTCATCCGGCGTCATGTTCTTCGGCACGAAGGCGGCATCGTTAAAACGATAGTCAGGGTGCAACCACCATTTATCGTCGTACAGCAGTCTTCCCTGCTTCCGTAGTTCTTCGTAATGCGGCGTACCAGGATAAGGCATCAGGATATTAAACGCGGCCAGCGTGAATCGATTTTCGAGTGCGAAATCAAGGGTGGCCATGATCGAGTCATAAGTATCGTTATCGTAGCCCAGCGTGAACGCAGCCCATGTCTGCATTCCGTTCGCCCGAAGCACCTTGATTTCGTGCTCATAATTTGAGAACGCCGAAATATTCGGCGACTTCTTGGTTTCCTTCAAACTCTCAAGCGTGATTGATTCAAACCCGGTGACGTTACCCAGACAGCCGCTGTCGGCCATCAGTTTCATCAAGCCTTCGTCTTTCGTTACGTCAAGGCTCGCCTGGCTAACCCAACTGATCCGCATTGGAATCAGCGCGTGGCAGAGTTCTTTCAGGGCCTTTGGGTGTGACGCAATATTATCGTCAACAAAAAAGAACAGTCGTCGATCCTGCGCTTCGATTTCACGTAACACGTCATCGATTTGACGAACGTAGTGGGTGCGATCGAAATACTGTGTTACGGCGCAAAACTGGCAGGTAAATCGACAGCCGCGAATATATTGCAGCAGCGTAACCGGTAAGTAACCTTTGCCCCGAAACAGATCACGCCGCGGCAGCACGCCGCCAATTTGTCCAATACCCGGTGGCCCTCGGTAAACTTTTTGCAACTTCCTGCGACGTGCGTCTGCCACTACTTGTGACCAAACGGTTTCTGCATCACCAATAAATATGCTGTCGGCGTGCAGCGCTGCCTCTTCCGGAATGAGCGTTGGATGCATGCCGCCGAGAATCACCTGTACACCGCGTTCACGGTATTCCTCGGAGATTTCGTAAGCCCGCCGCGCCGTGTAGCTCTCTACCGAAATCGCCACCAGGTCGGTCGGATCATCGAACGGAATGGTTTCCATCCGATCATCGATAAGTTCACATTCCACATCTGGGGGTGTCATGCCGGCAAGCACTGCGAGCATCAGCGGTTCCATTCGACCGTGATCTATATACAGGCTGTGTTCACGCCGGCCTATATTTGGCTTGATAAATGTAATCTTCACACGAATACCCCGGTGCACCGCGCAGTGCTTGTACACTAGCGTGCAAACCTCGCGAACATCAAGTGATAAAGGAGTAATTTGAGTATGGCTGGAGTGAAAGACCGCGTAGCCCTCATAACAGGCGGAGGCCGTGGCATAGGTCGTGCAACAGCAGAACTTCTGGCCACCCGTGGCGCCAGAGTGATGTGCGTCGCCCGCAGCGAGGAAGACCTGGCAAACACCGGATTCGACTATTCAGTAGCAGACCTCGGAACACCAGATGGCTGCGCTCAGGCCGTCGCAGACACGGAAAAACAACTCGGACCCATCGACATCCTCATCTGCAACCACGGCATCGGCTCCGCCCATGAAAAGGTCGTCTGGGAGCAGCAGCCCGATGTCTGGAGTGAATCAATGCGAGTTAACCTCGACGCGCCATTCCATCTTTCAAGGCTTGTGTTACCTGGAATGGTCGAACGCCAATACGGGCGCGCCGTTTACACGAGTTCAACCGCCAGCCTGGTCGCCGAACATGCTGGCAGCGCCTACAACAGCTCGAAGGCCGGTCTGCTGGGGCTTATGCGCTCAGTCGCTGTTGACGGCGGACCTTACGGCATTACGTCGAACGCTGTCCTGCCCGGCTGGGTGCGGACCGAGATGGCCGAACGCTCAGCCCGCCAGGAAGCAAAGGACCGGGACATTACAAGCGAGCAGGTCTGGGAAGAACGCGCAGCATTGTATCCACCGGGCCGTGTCGCCACGCCGCAGGAAGTCGCCGAAATGATCGCTTTCCTGGCATCCGAGGAATCCAGTGGCGTCAGTGGTGAGGCAATCCGGGTTGCGCTCGGCAGCGCGTGGTAGTGCGAATGCGCGCAACAAGGTTACTGCTCCCCTGCCTGCTTGTTTCCACCAACTTATGGGCAGATGACACAACACTCGCGCTGCACGCGAGTGAGTTGCCGACTCTGCCTGCACCGGTTGCCAATAACGCTGTAGCCGCAGTGACAGTAAATAATGTCGAGTACCTTGTTAGCTTTGCCGGCATTGCAAGCGGACTCAAATATTCGGACACACACGCCCGAACGTTCGTGCTCCGCAACGGAGATAACGCTTGGGTTGAGTACGAGCCAGTACCCGGTGGTGTTGGCCGCCTCGCTACAACCGCAGCTGCAGTTGGCGGTCTTGCCTATGTTTTCGGTGGCTACTCCGTAGAAGAGGACGGCACTGAAATATCGACGCCCTGGGTACATTCATTCGACCCGGAAACAGGCGTGTTTGCAGAGCAGCGCCCGATGCCGGTTCCCGTTGATGACGCCGTTTCGTTCACCTATGAGAACCGCTACATTTACCTGATCAGTGGTTGGCACGATCTGGGCAACGTAAACCTCGTGCAACGTTACGACACCGTATCCAACACATGGGCTCAAGCGACGCCGATCCCGGGAACATCGTTGTTCGGTCACGCCGGCGGAATCGTTGGCAATAACATCGTTTATTGTGATGGTGTTGCCGTGGTCCCACACGCTGACAAGTCGCGTAGCTTCGCGGCAAGTGACGAGTGCTGGTCGGGAATAATCAATGACAAAGACAGTCGTCGAATTGACTGGCGCCCGCTGGCAGCACACCCGGGGCTGCCCCGCTACCGAATGGCTGCCGCAGGGGTTGCCGCGTTGAACAGCGTATTGTTTCTGGGTGGTAGCGAGAATCCCTACAACTACGATGGCATGGGATATGACGGCAAGCCGTCTGAACCCGCTATACACGGCTTGTTATTCAACCTGGAAACATCCAGCTGGCACGTCATCAAGCAGGATAATGCCGCATCGATGGACCACCGCGGACTGGTACCGTTTGGAGATGGCTGGGTCATCGTTGGCGGAATGTTGGCAAAGCAAACAACAACCGATGCGGTTACTCGATATTTGTTACGCTGAAAAAATGAAATCCGTATTTGACGCCTCCAGCAATATCGAAGCTCACCTTGTCATGCACCAGCTGCAGCAAGCGGGAATAGAAGCGACCATTCAGGGCGAATTCCTGCAGGGCGCTATTGGTGAGCTTCCCGCAGCCGGTAATATCCGGGTTTTGGTTGGCGAGAACGACGTGGAAGAAGCCCGGCAGGTTATCGCCGATTGGGATGCTGCTGGCGATTAAGCCAGCAGCTATCCCTCAGCGACTATCTGTACCGACTATCGGAAACACCGACCGATCGCAAAGACAGCCCAAGTCGCAACTTCAGATCGTCACCACGAAACCGGACTTCGTCACTGCTGAACGGGTTGTACATTTCGCGCATGACCGATTGCGAGACGACCGACCAGCTCTGTTGCACGAAAGCTGCGTCAGCGCCAACCCCAGAGTATGACAAGCGATCTCGTTCCGGATAGCACTGTGACAAGAAGCCGCTCCAGCAGAAATCGCCATTGCTGATCTCATCACGTGGCCAGGACACACCAATACCGGCACTTAACATCGCCGAAGTAAATGCCTGAGATACCGTCTTCGCAGTATGTCCACAGACCGACAATTCACCCTGCCCCAGGTTGATCGACCAGGGACCCGCCCTGTTTGCTCCGTAGACCGCAGCTGCAGAAACTTCCGTATAAACAACTCGCGCCAGTTTGGCGCAGCCGTCGACTACGATAGGTGAGAGTTGTGCCTGTGTTTGAGAGGTTGCCAGCCCCAGCACGAGTGCACTGATCAGTGCGGCAAATATCCTTTTCGCCATCGTTCTTCTCCTTCACTTCAAGAGTGATGAGAATCGAACGAACGGCGAGATTTGGACAGCACCAAATCTCGCCAATTTATCGAGAAGTTGTTACATGTACTTCAACGCCACCACGACAAGCACCCAAACTGACATGATCGCACCGGGCAAAAATGACAGAGTGAAACCAAGTGTCCGGGTTGCCGGGTCCTTTATGTACTCCACACGATAGATGAACCGGCCAATGAGATACACAACGCCCAAACCGGCACCCCAAAGCGGATTCACGTAATGCGCGTACATCCAAAGCGCCGGAATCAATACGATGAGCTGCTCCAGCGTATTCTGGTGCACACGATAGACGCGATCGAATTGTGGGTCACCTGCCATACTCGGTGCTTTGATGCCGAATTTTTGGTGTGCCCCACCAACCTGAATGCCAAAATACATGTATTGCATCAACGCCAGTACTGTAACGATTACAACTGCTTCCATGATTTGTCCACCCCTCAAAACTGTTTTTCTAATTTAGTGTGACTTTTGCCGCTCGGCCATTAATATGGCACCACGATGGCCAGCAACCCTACCGCAAAATTGACCACATTTCTGTTTGGCAAGATTCTAGGTCCTAAAAAGCACGAGTACGCGGCCGTGGCCTGGTCCTTTGCGTATTTCTTTTGTGTCCTGTCCTCGTACTACATCCTTCGCCCTATCCGTGAAGCAATGGCCGTCGGTAGCGGCCCGGATACGATCCCGTATCTGTTTATGGGCACTTTTGCCGCAATGATGTTCGCCACACCGATATTTGGCTGGGTCACATCGCGCTATCCAAGGCGCAGCTTCTTGCCGTGGATCAACCTGTTCTTCGTCTCGAATATCCTTATCTTTTGGTTCTTTTTCGCCAAATACGTTAACGATGGCGCTGACCACATCTGGCTTGGACGGGCATTTTTTGTCTGGCTCAGCGTGTTCAACCTTTTCGTCGTATCCGTTTTCTGGAGTTTCATGGCGGATATCTACACCCGCGAGCAGGCGCGACGTCTGTTCGGATTCATTACGGCCGGTGGCAGCATCGGCGCGCTGATCGGCAGCGCGGCCACTAAGGCGATCGTGGTCGATATCGGCCGTCAAAACCTGTTTCCAATAGCAGCCGCGATTCTGACTCTGGCTGTCCTTTGTGTTTACAAACTCAGGCGTTGGGTGGCACATGAACACGAGGCAGAAAATGGCGATACTGCTGAAAGCAGCAGACCACTGGGCGGCAGTCCACTCAGTGGCGTCACGCACGTCTTCGGATCCAGATACTTTCTGGGAATTGTAGTTTGCTCGATAGCCGCGAGTTTGCTCGGGACCGCACTTTATATGTTTGCCGCACAGATGGTTGAGGACTCAATTGCCGGCGCAGATGAGCGAATCGAGTTCTTTTCAAACATCAACTTCTGGACCAACTTATTTGCGCTGCTTGGCCAGATGTTCATCGTGAAGCAAATTGTCGCGCGATTCGGGATCGGCCGATCACTGGCACTACTGCCGATAGTCTCAATTGCCGGGTTCGTGTTGTTGGCATTTGACCCTGTCCTCGGCGTTGTCGCATTCCTCACTATTGCACGCAGATCGCTTGGATTCAGTTTCAGTAAACCAACCACCGACATGTTGTACTCGGTGGTCACACCCGAAGAGAAGTACAAGACCAAGAACTTCATCGATACCGCCGTCTACCGCTTTGGCGATATCATCGGTGCGTGGTCGGTCCAGCTGATGATGGTCTTGGGTATCGTGGGCGTATCACTCGCCATGCTGCCATTTGCAGCGGTTTGGTTTGTTGTCGCATTGTGGCTGGGACGTGACTACAAGCGACAGGCATTGGCACTTAGGAATCAGGGCGTCAAATGAAAACAAGCAACTGGAGTCGTCGCCAAATATTGGGCGCGGGCCTCGCTCTCGCCACCGCGCCGCGGCTCGCAATCACCGCTGAGCGCGAAAATATGATTAGTAGGACTATCCCGAGCAGCGGTGAATTGCTGCCAGTTATTGGGCTCGGCACTTACAACGTTTTCGATGTTGAAAGCACAGCAGCTGAAATAGACCTTCGCAGGAAAATAGTCGAGGCGCTGACGCAAAGTGGCGGCAGCCTTCTCGATACCTCACCGATGTACAACCGTTCCGAAAAAATCATCGGCGACATAGTCCGCTCCGGCACTGACCGTAAGCAACTGTTCCTCGCCACCAAGGTATGGACCGATGGTAAAGACGCTGGCATCAGTCAGATGCGGCGCTCAGCCGAACTGATGCAGACGGATGTCATCGACCTTATGCAGGTGCATAACCTGCGCGATACAGCTCTGCATATGGAGACGATTCGAGAGTGGCAGGAATCAGGCCAAATTCGATACAGCGGCCTGACGCACTACACAGCGTCCGCCCACGAGGTACTTGGCCGTGAAATGCAGCAATTCAAGCCGGACTTCATACAGATCAATTACTCCTTAGGCGCGCGTGCAGCAGAGGAACGTCTGTTACCAATGGCGCAAGACCTGGGTGTCGCTGTCCTCATCAATCGACCGTTTGAGACCGGCAAACTGTTCCACGCCGTGTCTGGAATAGAGTTACCCGACTGGGCAAGAGAATTTGCGCACAGCTGGGGACAATTCTTTCTCAAATTCATTATCAGTCATCCGGCAGTAACCTGTGTGATCCCTGCTACCAGCAAAACGCGCCATATGATCGACAACCTCGGCGCCGGCATAGGCATCCTGCCCGATAAAGCCATGCGCAAACGCATGTCAAATTTCTTCACGAGTATCTAACTAATGCAAAACACCAGTCTCCGTCGTCGAATTGGCGCCATTCTTTATGATGCGTTTCTTGTAATTGCATGCCTCGCCGTTCTGGCGATGCTCGCCACAATTCCGTTAGGGTTCGAACGTGTTCAAACCGGCAGCCCAATTTACTTGGCCGGTTACAACATTCTTCGTGCGCTAATCCCTTTCCTGTTTTTCACGCTTTATTGGTGGAAAGTTGGAATGACACTCGGAATGCAGTCCTGGCGACTCAAGCTAGAAAAGCTTGATGGCAGCGACGTGACCTTCGGTGCGGTAACAATCCGATTCTTTGCGGCATTGCTTTCATGGGCACCTGCAGGGCTCGGCTTTCTTTGGTCACTGTGGGACAAAGACAGGTTGGCCTGGCACGATCGCATCAGCAAGACGCGGCTCGTGTACTACCCCAAGGAAGACGGCTAGCGTATTCGCGACAGTGCGAACAGCGTCACCAGCGCCAGTGTCACTGACGGTAACCAAGTGACCAGAATCGGATTTAGATTGAAGACCTGCCCGGAGTTCGCAAGCGTCTCGCTCGCGAGATAATAGCCAAGCCCGATCACCACGCCGATCATCAAACGGCCACCAGTGCCACCGGTGCGCAATGAACCGAACACGAACGCCAACGCCAGGACCGGCATGATCAATACCGTGAACGTTCGCGACACGCGGGACCAGAATTCCGTTTCGTACTTCGTCGCGTCCAGACCATTGCGATCCAGATAATCAATATAACTCAGCAATTCCCTGGCGGACAGGCTTAGCGGCTTCGCGATGGAGCTTCCCAGCAGATCAGAGTTCACTTCAAACGATTCAACCGAACGGGATGTCTGCAAGACCTGAACTCCGTCACCATAAAAATGGGTTTCCCGCAGATTCTCCAAAATCCAGTTATCGTTTTCATCGATTCCGGAATTCTCGGCCACGGCGATTGATTCCAGACGATCATCGTCAAATCTGTATATGTACAGACTGCCAAAATCGAACTCGGGATTGACCGTCTCCAGATGCAGGTAGGTCGACCCGTCCTTCACCCAGGCTTCATCCCCGAGACGGGAATCATCTTTTTGGTAGCGCGCTTCCAAACGCATATTGCGCGCATAGAAGTCGAGAGGTGGCCCAATAAACTCACCCAACAGGCCCGTGAGCACGAGCAGCAAGCCACCCGATAACGCCACCATACCCGCTAATTCACGGACAGAGAGCCCGGCAGATCGCATGACAATGATCTCGCTGTTGCCAGCCAAGGCGCCCAGTCCAAGCAGTGACCCTATCAGCGCCGCAATTGGCAACATCTCAAACGCCAGATTCGGTAAGCGCAAGGCCGTATAAAGAATCGCCTGCGCCGTCTGATAGTCACCGCGCGTGTCATCCAGTTCCGCAATGAATTCGAACAGGCCTGCCAGTGCCAGCAGAACCACCAGAACCAGCGCAGTACTCGCCAGGATAGTGCGCATCATGTACTGGCTGAGAATGCCGGTCATCTGAAGAGTCTCTTGTGATAGCCGTTTTGCACGGCCAACAGACCAAGGGCGAACGACAGCATGCAGCCGTGTACCCACCATATCCCCATCGCGGGCGAAATGGTTGATTGCTCAATCCATGCCTTGGCTGCACTCATCATGTTCAGGTAGATAATAAAAACCAGCAGGCCGATCGTAAGCCGGCCGTAGCGCCCCGCTCGCGGTTGACTCCTGCTCAGAGGCACCGCCAGTATCGCCAAAATAATGGTGGATATAGGAATCCCAAGCCGCCACTGAAATTCGGCAACATGCTCAGGCTCTTCCGAGCGCATCAGGTCGAGAAACGCCATCGCACGTGGCCTCGGCGCTGATGTCTCTACGCTGGGTAATCTGTAAGGAACACCGTGTTCGGCAAATTCGATCACGCGAAACTCGGTCGTACCCGGCACGCCTTCGTAACGTCGTCCATCGCGTAAAACCAGCAGTCGAACATCCGGGTCATCGGATTCGACCATCTCACCAATCTCGGCGATCACGACTTCGACGGAGCCGTCATCGACCATTCGCTGCATGAAAACCCTTTCCATTTCGCCTTGCGGCGTAACAGCATGGCCATAAACAACGGCGCGGTCGGGTCCGAAGACGGTAAACTGCCCCGGCTCGATACTGGCTAGATCCGCTTGCCGGCGAGCCTCGGCACCGATCCGGTCCACATTCGTCATCGCCCAGGGGCCACCTTCGATCGATAGCCACGCAACGCCGAGCACCAGCGGCACCATCAACCAGCTCATCGGCCTGTAAATTCCTGCAGGACCCACCCGGCACGCCATCATGGCCGGCAGCTCGCTATCCCGGTACAGTCGGCCGAGCGCCAGCATAATCGCCAGAAACAAGCCAATCGGCACCAAAATGGTCAGATATTGCACGGCCGACAGCCCAATCACGTCGAATGCCGCGTCTTTGGGTAATTTGCCCTTGGCAACATCACCCAATACGCGTGCAAACTGATTCGTGAGCAGAATCATCAAAAGCACCATCGTGACCCCTAGCCAGGCCGTGGCGATTTCGCGAAATATGTACCGATCAAGGATACGGGTCATCGGTGTCCGGGAATGACGTAGCTGCGGGTAGCTGAATTGGTTAGACTACCGTTTTTATTTTGTCCGTGACAGTCCCGGAACGATTACCAGAACAATAAGCAAAGCAAATTGGGAAAACATGAAATATTTCACAACTACCAGCAAGGCATCTGGCCGAGCCGTTGATTGCGTCATCGTCGGCGTCTACAAGCGCGGCAAATTGGGCATCGGCGCCGCCGATATCGACGCCGCCAGCAAGGGGCATATCCGTAGTCTCTTAAAGTCGGGCGATGTTTCCGGTGAATCAGGCAGGGTTGCCGTATTGAGTACCGTACCCGGCGTAAAAGCTGCGCGCGTGGTCGTCGTCGGTCTGGGTAAACCCGGAAGACTTGATGCCACCGCATTTCGCAAGGCAGTAGCCAGCGCAACAAAAGCTGTCGCGAATACCAAAGCGAAGCAGATTCTCAATTGCCTGACGCTAGAAACAGTCGCCAATTGCGGCCCCTACTATCTTGCGCGCCACACTGTTGAGAGCATCGGCGATTCACTGTATCGCTTCGACCAAATGAAAAGTGGTCGCAAGCATCCTGCGATGCCGTTGAACACCATCGGTCTGGCCATTGCCAAGCGTGGCGACGCCGCCAAAGCGACTCGCGGCGCAGAACACGGCGGCGGCATCGCTGCCGGCGTATCGCTCGCCAAAGATCTCGGTAATTTACCAGCCAATGTTTGTACCCCGTCATACCTGGCTCGCGTTGCGAAGAAGCTGGCGAGTGGCAACGGAAAGTTATCTACCCGCGTCCTTAGCGAATCCGAGATGAAGAAACTCGGCATGGGTTCGCTGCTGTCAGTAACAGCCGGCGCTACCGAGCCCGCCAAGCTGATCGTCATGCAATACAAAGGGGCCGGTAGCGGCAAGCCTGTCGTACTGGTTGGAAAAGGCGTGACATTTGATACCGGTGGTATCTCTCTGAAGCCTGGCGCCGGCATGGACGAGATGAAGTTCGACATGTGCGGTGCCGCCAGCGTCATTGGCACTATGGCTGCTATTACCAAGATGAAGCTGCCGATCAATGTGAACGTCGTTGTTCCGGCGGTCGTTAACATGCCCGCTGGCAATGCAACCAATCCGGGTGACATCGTCAAGAGCATGTCCGGGCAGACTATCGAAGTGCTGAATACCGACGCCGAAGGTCGCCTGATTCTGTGCGATGCATTGACCTATTCGAAACGCTTCAAGCCGGCGGCCATCATCGATGTTGCAACACTGACAGGCGCCTGCGTCGTCGCGCTCGGCAATCACCGCTGTGCGATCTATTCGAACAACGACGATCTGGGCGACGAAGTATTTGCCGCCAGCAAGAGCTCGGAAGACATCGGCTGGCCGATGCCAATGGGTAAACAATACGCTGCACAGCTCAAAAGCAATTTCGCCGACATGGCCAATATTGGTGGGCCTGGTGGCGGCTCGGTTACGGCCGCGTGTTTCCTCGGTAAGTTCACCGACGGCATGAACTGGGCGCATCTGGATATCGCTGGTGTCGCCTGGAAGTCGGGTGCTCAAAAAGGTGCCACCGGACGGCCTGTGTCGCTATTGTCAGAGTTCCTGCTGTCTCGTGCCGGCGTGCTGCCCTGACATCCAACGTGGCTCAAGTCGACTTTTACGTTCTCGACCGGGTCGACGAACAAGCACGAAACACGCTGGCCTGTAAGCTCGCCGAAAAAGCCTGGCGGCTGGAGAACACCATTCACATTCATACGATGACTCGAGAAGACGCAGAACATCTCGATAAGCTCCTGTGGACATTTCGGGATGGCAGCTTCGTGCCGCACGAATTGATCGGCGGCGATACTGGCGCCCCGATAACGATTGGTTTTGGCGCAGCGTCCGTTGAACCGCGTGATCTGCTGATCACACTCTGCGATGAAATCCCGGCGTTCGCGGAGTCATTTCCACGTGTTGCCGAGCTCGTAAGCTCCGACGAAAACAGTCGGGCGAAAAGCCGGCAACGATACAAAACCTACCGTGACCACGGTCACAAGCTAACGACACACAAGATCTGATGGACAAGTCCTACCAACCACATGACATTGAACAGCGCATCTACAAGCGCTGGGAAGAACAAGGCTATTTCGCACCGCAGGGTGATGGCACTCCTTATTGCATCGTAATTCCGCCACCCAACGTGACGGGCACATTGCACATGGGGCACGCGTTCCAGGACACGATCATGGACACGTTGACGCGTTTCCATCGCATGAAAGGTCACCGCACGCTGTGGCAGCCCGGCATGGATCACGCCGGCATTGCGACACAAATGGTTGTCGAGCGGCTGCTCAACACTGAGGGCAAGTCGAAACACGACCTCGGACGCGAGAAGTTTATTGAGCGCGTCTGGTCGTGGAAAGAAGAATCCGGCGGCAAAATCGCGAATCAGACCCGACGTCTGGGCGCATCGGTCGACTGGAGCCGTGATCGGTTCACGATGGACGAAGGGCTGTCCGAGGCTGTTCGCAAAGTATTCGTGCAATTGCATGACGAAGGCCTGATCTATCGTGGCAAACGACTGGTCAACTGGGACCCCAAGTTACATACAGCGCTATCCGATCTTGAGGTACTGTCAGAAAATGAGGATGGCAGCCTCTGGCATTTTCGCTATCCGCTGGCATCCGGCGACGGACACCTCATCGTCGCAACGACTCGCCCCGAAACCATGCTGGGTGATAGCGCAGTTGCTGTGCACCCGGATGACGATCGCTATAAAGATCTCGTTGGACAGGAAATCGTCCTGCCAATCGTCGGTCGGCGCATTCCGATTATCGCAGACGACTACGTCGATCCGGAATTTGGCACGGGCTGTGTAAAGATCACGCCTGCACACGATTTCAATGACTATGACATCGGCAAACGTCACGACCTGCCGATATACAACATTCTGACCGACGATGCCGCACTCAATGATGACGTGCCTGAAGAATATCGCGGTATGGATCGTTTCGATGCGCGCAAGGCAATCGTCGCCGAGTTCGAAAAACTTGGACTGCTTGAAGAAGTCGAAGACTACGTCGTCAAGATTCCACGTGGTGATCGCAGCCACGCCGTCGTCGAACCGTATTTGACAGATCAGTGGTATGTGAAAATCGAGCCGCTGGCAAAACCCGCGATCGAAGCCGTCGAGACGGGCCGCATAAAATTTGTCCCGGAGAACTGGACGAAGACCTACTTCGACTGGATGTACAACATCCAGGACTGGTGCATAAGCCGGCAACTCTGGTGGGGACACAGAATTCCGGCCTGGTACGACGAAGAAGGTAATGTTTACGTCGGGCATTCCGAAGCGGATGTTCGCGACAAGAACAAGCTGGGTGATATCGCCTTACGCCAGGACGATGATGTACTCGATACCTGGTTCTCATCCGCACTATGGCCTTTCAGCACCATGGGCTGGCCTGAAAAAACAGACGCACTTGACGACTTCTATCCGGGCAATGTTCTCGTTACCGGATTCGACATCATTTTCTTCTGGGTCGCACGCATGATCATGTTCGGCCTGAAGTTCATGGACGATGTACCGTTTCATGAGGTTTACATTCACGGTCTGATCCGCGATCAGGACGGCCAGAAAATGTCGAAATCCAAGGGCAATGTGCTGGACCCAATCGACCTGATTGACGGCATCGATCTCGAGGCGCTGGTTGAGAAGCGCACCAAAGGCATGATGCAGGATCACCTTGCACCGAAGATAGAAAAAGCTACTCGCAAACATTTCCCGGATGGCATTGACCGCTTCGGTACTGATGCGCTGCGCCTCACGTTCGCGGCACTGGCAACAACCGGTCGTGATATTCGATTCGACCTCGGGCGCATCGAAGGCTACAAGAACTTCTGCAACAAACTCTGGAACGCAGCTCGCTACGTGCTGATGAATACTGAGTCGCTTGACGAAGGCGATGTAGAATTCAGTTCGGCCGATCGCTGGATCAAGTCAGAACTCAATAACGCAACTGCCAGCATGCACCAGCATTTGGCGACGTACCGACTCGATCTGGCCTTGCATGCGGTTTATGAATTTACCTGGCATGAATTTTGTGACTGGTATCTCGAACTATCGAAACCGATTTTGCAATCTGATGAGTCATCAGACGCGCAAAAACGCGGCACCCGGCAAACACTTATCGAAGTTCTCGAAGCGACACTGCGTTTGTTGCATCCGTTAATGCCGTTTGTTACTGAAGAAATCTGGCAAACAGTTGCGGCACGCGCCAACATTGAAGGCGAAACTATAATGTTGCGCCCCTACCCCGAAGTTAATCCCGATGCGGCTGATGCAGATGCCGTTGCTGATATCGAGTGGGTACAGAAATTCATTCTGGGAATCCGGCAGATTCGCGGGGAAATGGATATTTCGCCTGGCAAACCACTGCCTGTAGTCTTGCAAGGCGCGAGCGACAGTGATCGACAACGGATGGAAACACAGTTGCTGTTGTTACAACGGGTCGGCCGCGTGGAGTCCATCGCATTGCTCGGCGATAACGAGGAACCACCCGTTGCTGCAACGGCGTTGCTGGGCGATATGCGCCTGCTGGTACCGATGAAAGGCCTTATCGATATAGACGCCGAGCGCGCGAGACTGACTAAACACCAGGACAAGATCAAAACCGATCTGCAGCGCAGTTCCGGTAAGCTCAAGAATGAAAAATTTGTGAACAACGCCCCGGCAGATGTAGTCACACAGGAAAGAGCGCGAGTTGCTGAGTTCAAAAAAGCCATCGCCCAATTGACCGAGCAACTTGAGAAACTGGACGAACTCGCCTGATACAGCTTGTTTTCTGAGCACTGCATCACACTCTAACCGGGGAGCCAGTGCAAATTGACCGTGTATCGGTGACGATACCGGTCGGAGGACGATTGATCATATGCAGCGCGAGAACAAAATTGAGAACCTGCACACCAGCGTAGACGCACAACGCAGCACCGTTGAACGTGCTCAAAAAGCGTTAGCGCGCATCATTCTTGGCAAGGACGAGCAAATCACTCTGGCCTTGTCCTGCTTGCTCGCTCGAGGACATTTGCTGATAGAAGACCTGCCAGGGCTTGGCAAGACAATGCTTGCGCAGTCCCTTGCGAAAACACTTGGCCTTGGCTTTCGCCGCATTCAGTTTACCAGTGACTTACTACCAGCCGACATCATCGGTGTCTCCGTTTTTCGTCAGGACAGCGGTGAATTCGAATTCCAGCCCGGCCCGGTTTTCTCGCAACTGATTCTCGCCGATGAGGTCAATCGGGCAACACCGAAAGCACAGAGCGCACTGCTTGAGGCGATGGAGGAATACCAGGTCTCTGTTGATGGCGACACGCGACCCCTACCCGAGCCATTTTTTGTCGTTGCCACACAAAACCCCGGTGACCAGATCGGTACGTTTCCACTTCCGGAATCGCAACTCGATCGTTTTCTCATGCGCATCGCCATGGGCTACCCGGACGAAGCCAGCGAGCGTGAACTTATCGCGGGTGAAGACCGGCGACTCATGCTCGATGACATCGAAGCTGTCGCAGCGCCGGCAACGCTGATTGAATTACAAGCATCCGTACGCAAACAAAATGTGAGCGATCCGCTAATCGACTATGTACAGGCACTGGTCAGACACACGCGTGAGTCAGCCGATATAGAAGTTGGTCTGTCGCCTCGCGGCGCTCAGGCGCTGATCAAAGCAGCGCGGGCACGATCTTTCATTGAAAATCATTCGGGAGTTTATCCGGATGACATTCAGGCCGTGTTTACAGCAGTCGCCGGGCATAGACTGAAGCCAGCTGGTAGTACTCGTTTCCGTAGTCCTTCTGAACTTTGCCAGCATGTCCTCGATTCAGTGGCAATACCCTAGCCGACTCTTCGGCAACGTACGTGATCGCGCAACATTGCGCGTGCGGCGCTGGGCACGTAAACGTCAAGGCACCGATGAAGCGACAACCGAGTTGCGCCCTCGCCGGGTCTATATTTTGCCGACAGGAGTCGGGCTCGTATTCGGACTGATGACCTTCGCGATGTTGTTGGGTTCAATGAACTACAACAACAATCTCTCGTTCATCCTCACCTTCATTCTCATCGGCATTGGCTTTGTCGCGATGCACCAATGCCAGCGCAACCTGGTCGGCCTCGAACTGACTTTCGCCGGCACCGATCCGGTCTTCGCTGGACAGTCGATTCGTTTCCGCGTCGCAATTACCAATCAGTCAAAAAGCGCACGCTATGGCATTCGCATATATCACGATAAAACAGAAAGTGATGTACAAGATCTGCAACCCGGCGAAAGCAAGATTTTCATATTACCCATAGCAACCGATCGCCGCGGTTGGGTGCAACTGGAACGTTTCGGCATTCGCACACTGTTTCCCTTCGAGCTGTTCCGTTCGTGGGCCTGGTTACACATGGATCTGCGCGGACTTGTGTACGCGAATCCAAGTGAGCACCCACCTGAACCTCCACCCACCCGGGTTGCACACGGCCATCGGCAACACGATGCACGCGGTGAAGAAGATTTCGCGGGCCTCAGAAAATACCACGTAGGAGATTCTCCCCGGCACGTCGCATGGAAAGCCTATGCACGCAGTGGCCAATTGCTTTCCAAGCAATTTTCAGGAGCTGATACGAGTAGCCAGTGGTTCGACTTCAATGAAATTGCTGTGGCCGATGTTGAAGAACGGCTTTCGATACTGACGCGTTGGATCGTCGGTGCTGACCGCACACAGGAAGACTATGGCTTGCGAATTCCTGGTGCTGAATTTCCGCCTGCACATGGCGATGCGCAGCGACG
>Ga0164320_10000052_pt1 | contig 28577 bp, 21 predicted proteins | sample GuaBasSediGuay11_FD_113736 | JGI IMG/M metagenome (GOLD analysis project Ga0164320, IMG submission 113736) | Subseafloor sediment microbial communities from Guaymas Basin, Gulf of California, Mexico - Guay11, Core 4567-28, 0-3 cm | ecosystem: Environmental > Aquatic > Marine > Hydrothermal...
ATAATGGATTAAATATATCTGAAGCAGAGTTTTTATCAGCGATAGATGATATCCTTTTTGTTCTTGATGCCAACAAGGTTGATAGAGTCTCTCGAAATGAATTGCTGGCAACACTATATTCTATGAAAGATGCTGTTATTAAGCAATAATTAAAACCATATTACTTCTTCATTGCCCACATCAATCATAATCCTGATGAATTTTTCATCAGGATTTTTATTTACAGACACAATTTATCATCAAATAAATCAACATCTATACAAACATGAGCGATAAATGATATAAGAATGATTTGCCTAAATGTAAGAAAAATTGTTTAACTTTTTTCAACTAAAAACCCCAAAGCTCTTGGTTCGTTATAATACACATTGTTCTTATCTACAAACCCAACATGACCTCCATATTTTGGCATTTCTAAAAATAGATTTGAATTGTTTTTTGCTTCATCAATTGGGTAACATTCCGATGATAAAAAAGAGTCGTTTTCAGCATTAATTAAAAGTGTAGGAATTGAAATATCATTTAAAAACTGTAAACTACTGCATTTGTCGTAATAATCTAAAGCATCTTTAAAACCATGCGCTTTTGAAGTATATACATCATCAAAATCTTTTAAAGTCTTAATACTCCTTATATCTAAATCGCTTACTAATTCTGGAAACTGTTTTTGCTTCTGTTTTAATTTATTTTTTAAATGTCTTTTAAATCTGTAGTGATACAATACGTTTTTAAATTTATGCAGCTCAATACAAGATCCATATAAACTACAAGGTACAGATATCGCTACTGCAGCTTTTATCTGATTTGGAATTGAACGACCTTCTCCAAGATATTTAAGTGTAACATTTCCGCCAAGACTGAAACCATTTAGATAAATTTCTGAATATTTTTTTGTTGAAATAATATGCTGAATAACATCTTCTAAATCTTCAGTTACACCAGAATGATACGAGCGAAATTTTAAGTTAATTTCTCCACTACAACTTCTAAAATTAACACAAACAGCATCAAAATTATTTTCATTAAATAGTTTAGCTCCTCCAATCATATAAGCACGTTGTGCATTGCCTTCCAAACCATGTAGTAAGATAACGAGCTTATTAGTAATTGATTTAGCATAGCTCCAATCTAAATCTAAAAAGTCATCATCATAAAGAGTTATACGCTCCCTATTTTGAACAACATCTTTAACTTGTCTTACCAAACCTGAATATGCAGTAGAAATGAAATTATTTCTAAAGCTATAAGGTGGATTATAAGAAGAAGTGACTATTGGCATAAAAAAGTACTTAAAGTGTGCTAAAATTAAAAGTGTCTAAAGTTATATTTTTCAGTTTTAAATACTTATAACTTATAACTTTAAGTACTACTTTTTTAAAGCATCAGTTGGTTTGGGTACAAAATGTCCTTTTCCTCCTGCTCTATCATCATCAAAAGTAGTAGGTACATCATCATTTAGTGTACGCTCGTTCCAAGTGATGTGTTCTGTACCATCGTCTATTTTAACCATAGTAATACAATTTTCGACAGGACATACCAATGAACACAAATTACAACCTACACAATTTTCTTCTATAATACTCGGTATTCTATTGTCCACATCTTTTGGCAAAGATATGGCTTGATGTGCGCCATCATCACAAGCGATATAACACAAATCGCAACCTATACATTTATCCTTATTGATTTCAGCAATAACTTTATGCTTCAAATTAAGATACTTCCATTCCATAACATTTGGTAATGCTTTACCTGCAAAATCGTAAATAGTATTATAGCCTTTTTCTTCCATAAATTGACGTAAACCTGCTTCAATTTCTCTTACAATTCCGAAGCCATAATGCATCACAGCAGTACATACCTGCACAGAAGTTGCGCCAAGCAAAATAAACTCCACAACATCTCGCCAAGTTTCGATACCACCAATACCTGAAATTGGTACTTTGGAAATTTCAGTATGCTGTGCTAAATCCTTAAGCATATGTAATGCAATAGGTTTTACTGCAGGTCCACAGTATCCTCCATTAGATCCTTTACCATCAACAATTGGATAAGGTGCATAGCTATCTAAATCAATTCCAACAATACTTTTAATGGTATTTATTAATGAAATAGCATCTGTTCCACCTTGTACTGCTGCTAAACCAGGATCTATAATATGCGAAATATTAGGAGATAATTTAGTAATTACAGGAATATTTGCTGCTTCTTTAACCCATTCTACAATAGTTTTTAAAACCTCAGGTTCTTGACCAACCGCTGAACCCATTCCACGTTCACACATTCCGTGAGGACAGCCAAAATTTAGTTCTATACCATCTGCTCCAGCATTTTCTACATCTTTTATGATTTGCTCCCATTCTGCTCGACTCTCAACCATTAAAGACGCAATTACAGCATGATCTGGGAAATATTTTTTTACTTCTTCAATTTCTCGAAGGTTATCTGCCAAAGGTCTATCTGTAATAAGTTCAATATTATTAAAACCCATCATTTTTGTATTTCTGTAATCTATAGAACCATAACGACTCGATACATTAATAACAGGAACTCCTAGAGTTTTCCATACTGCTCCACCCCAACCAGCATCAAAAGCTTTCATTACTTGATACCCTGAATTTGTTGGTGGTGCAGACGCTAACCAAAAAGGGTTTGGTGATTTTATACCTGCAAAATTTATTGATAAATCGATCATATTCTTTTAGTTATGAGTTGAAAAGTTATGAGTTGTTTTAACTCTTAACTCAAAACTCTAAATTCTTAATTTATTTTATTAGCCAGCTATGAATCCCTTGTGCTGCCATTTTACCATCGTAAACCGCATTTACCACTTCGGCTCCTCCATTAATTGCATCACCTCCAGCAAAGTATTTTTTATTTGATGTTTGAAAAGATTCTTTGTTTACTACTATTCGCGTTAAATTATCTATTCTTAAATCATCTATTAAACTGAATAGACTTCCTTTTTTTGATTGTCCTGTAGCTTTAATAACCATATCGCATTTAACAATAAAAACGTTTTTCATATTGATTTGGAGTTTCCCATCAACAGTTTCTGTTTTGGCAAATTTTACGCCTTCTACTTTTCCATTTCCAACTATAGCAATAGGTGTTACATTAAATAAACTATCAACTCCTGCACTAATCGCAAAATCGTATTCAAAACCATAAGCTCCCATTTTTTCTTTAGAATTTCGATACGCCAAAACCGTTTTTCTGGCTCCCATTCTTGCAGCTTCGGAAGCAGCATCCATTGCTGTGTTACCTCCACCAATAACAACTACTTTCCTTGGAACTTTTAAAAGATGTTGTTTCATTCGCAACTCTTCAATAAATTCAACTGCACCAATTACACCATCTTTGTCTTCACCTTCTAACTCCAAACTTGCAGTATTCCCTAAACCAACTCCTAAAAATATTGCATCATACTCTTTTTCTAATTGTTGTAATTGTTCTTTTGAAGTTATGGGAGAATGATACTTTATATTAAAACCCAATTGATTTTGTAAATACTCTACTTCTTTTAAAACCTCTTCGTTAGTGATTTTGTAAGGTGCGATACCATGAACTGTTAATCCTGTAGGTTTGTCTTTGGCTTCAAAAATATCAACTTCATAACCCAAAGTTCTTAATTCACAAGCACATGCAATTCCTGCAGGTCCTGCTCCAACAATAGCAATCTTATTATTTTTAGTTTCTCCTACTTTAAAAATTTCTTTACCAGAATCTATCACTTTATTAGTGGCATAATTTTGAAGTCGTCCAATTTGAATTGGAGGTACATCTTGATGATTGTAAACACAAGCTCCTACACATAAAACACCAGTTGGGCAAACAATACCACAAGCATTTCCTAGCCAATTGGAATCGAAGATAGTTTTTGAAGCACCAGTTATATTATTAGTTTGTATTTGCTTAATAAACAACGGAATATCTATATGAGTAGGACACGCTTGAACACAAGGAGCGTCGTAACAAAACAAACACCTTGAACTTTCATAATGAGCTTCGGTATCGTTCATTAACGGTTTTTTCTGCTTGAAATTCTTTTTGAATTCTGCTTCAGAAGTTGGTCTTTTGTACTGAGCCATTTATTATAATTCTGTTAATTTTCCATACGTTTCTGGTCTTCTATCTCTGTAAAATTGCCATGTAGAACGTACTTCATCTATTAAATCTAAATCGAATTCTGCTACCAATAATTCATCATCATCACGTGATGCTTCAGCAAAAATTTGTCCGCGTGGATCCACAAAATATGATTGTCCATAGAACTTTCCTAAATTCCAAGGTTTCTCTTCTCCTACACGATTAATGCAGCCCATAAAGTAACCATTGGCTGCAGCATGAGCAGGTTGTTCTAACTTCCATAAGTATTCACTCAATCCAGCAACTGTTGCTGAAGGATTGTAAACAATTTCAGAGCCATTTAATCCTAACACTCTTGCGCCATCAGGAAAATGTCTGTCATAACAAATGTAAACGCCAACTTTAGCATATTTTGTTTGAAATACAGGATACCCTAAATTACCTGGTTTAAAGAAGAATTTTTCCCAAAAACCTGTAGTATGCGGAATATGATTTTTTCTATATTTCCCTAAATAAGTACCATCAGCATCAATAACAGCAGCTGTATTGTATAAAATACCTGCTTGCTCCTTTTCGTAGATAGGAACAATAATTACCATGTTATGCTTCTTTGCCAAGACTTGCATTTTTTCGGTTGTTGGTCCTGGTACAGATTCGGCTGATGCATACCATTTCATATCCTGTCCAGGGCAAAAATATGGCGTATTAAATATTTCTTGTAAACACAAAATTTGTACGCCTTGTCTCCCAGCCTCTTCTATAAATGGAATATGCTTATCGTACATAGCATCCATGATTTCCTTTATAGTTCCTTCTCCTTCAGTCATAGGAAGACTCATTTGTATCAATCCTGATTTTATTTTTCTGCTCATAGTTTAGAGTTATGAATTGTTAGTTTAGAGATATGAATTGTTTAAATATCGTTGTTTAGTAGTTAGAATTATACTACTTAAAATTTTAATCAACTCTTCACAATCTTTATTTGATTTGATAAATGTTTCTTGACTTATGAAATCACTATCCTTTAGTAAGTTTAGCCAATATTTTGTTTCTCGTGCTTCTTTTAAGGATATACCTAATTTAAAAACGAAATCTTTTTTTGAAACAGCAGAAATCGCTTCATTTACATTTGCGCCAATTGAAGTTCCTGAACGAAGAATCTGTTTAGGCAACACAAATTCATTATCTTTTTTTAATTCTTTATATACTGAAATGATTTGTACTGCAAAAGCGTATGCTTTATCAGCAATTATACTTTTGTTTTCTTTTTTTAACTCTACACTCATAATTCAATAATTCTTAATTAGATAACTGTTTTTGATGTTTTACTTCTTGGAATAAATTGTCCGTGACCAGCACTTAATTTACATTCACCATTTTCAATAGCTATTTTTCCTCTTAATATTACTGTTTCTGTTTTACCTATAACCTCTTTTCCTTCATAAGCTGAATAATCGCAGTTCATATGATGTGTTTCAACTGAAATATTATGTTTTTTAGTTAGATCGAAAATTACAATATCTGCATCACTTCCAATTGCGATGGTTCCTTTTCTTGGATACATTCCGAAAATTTTAGCAGCATTTGTAGAAGTTAATTCAACATATTTTGTGAGTGATATTTTTCCTTGATGAACACCTTCTGAATATAAAAATTCAATGCGATGTTCTATTGCTGGATGACCATTTGGGATTTTTGAAAAATCGTCTTTTCCCATTAATTTTTGTTCCCAATTAAAAGGACAGTGATCAGTGCCAACTACTTGTATTAATCCTTGATTGATTCCAGACCACAAGGCTTTTTGATCTTTCTTTTCTCTAAGTGGAGGGCTCATAACCCATTTTGCTCCTTCAAAATCTTTTTCATATAATGAAGCATCTAACATTAAATACTGTGTACATGTTTCTACAAATACTTTTTGATTCCGTTGTGTGGCTTTCCGAACTGCATTTAGGGCTCCTTCACAAGTCATATGAACAATATAACCCGGACAATCAGTATACTCTAACATATCAGCAAATCGGCCTGAAGCTTCAGCTTCTGTAACTTCAGGTTGAGAGAGATAATGATATAAAGGTGATAGATTCCCTTGTGCTTTGTTTTTAGCTATTAAAGAATCAATCATATCACCATTGGTAGCATGAACTGTTACTAAACCACCATACTTTTTTACAATTTTCATAAGTTGAACCATTTGTCCATCATCAATCATCAAAGCGCCTTTATAAGCCATAAATGTTTTGAAAGAACTAATTCCTTCTTCTTCAATCATTTGAACAACTTCTTTGGCAACATCGTCATTAAAATCGGTTACAGCCATATGATACGAATAATCACCAATGGCTTTTCCATGTGATTTTTGTTGCCAAGTTTTTAATGCATTGTGTAATGTATCACCTTGTGTTTGTAAAATAAAATCGATAACCATTGTAGTGCCCCCATGCAAAGCTGCACGAGTTCCAGTTTCGTAATCGTCACTGGAATATGTTCCCATAAAAGGCATGTCGAGATGCACATGAGGATCAATTCCACCAGGGAATACTAACTTATTAGTAGCATCTATAACTTTATCTGCTTTATAATTCAAGTCCTTCCCAATGGCAATAATTTGTTCTCCCTCAGTATATACATCAGCAATATAGCTTTCTGCTGCTGTGACTACTCGACCGTTTTTAATTAAAATTGACATATTTAACTATTAATTTTTATATTTCTCGTAATCAATAAATTTACAAGTTTTTAATCAATATCACTTATATTTAATTTACTTTTTGATTTATTGTTGGAAACCTTACTTACTATCACACCAACAATAATAGCCAATACAAATGAAGGTCCAAGGACATCTAACTTTTCAAAGTATATTCCGATTGAATCAATTTTAGTGATTCCAAATTTAAAAAGAGGTACTGACAAAAACCCTGTAATCATTGATGCTATTGCTCCTTTTTCATTAAACTTATCCCAAAAAAGAGATAGGATAATTGTTGGACAAAAAGTTGCTGCAATCCCAGACCAACCAAAAATCACAAACCAGAAAATAGTTCTTTCGGGTATTGTTATTGCTACTATCATAGCTATTATTAATGCAAAAATGGCTAACATCAAAGTGATGATTCTTGAAGTTTTCGCAAGCTCTTTTTCAGTTTTGTTAGGTTTAAATATTTGTTGATAGAAATCTCTTGAAATAGCACTTGAAGCTACTACCAAAAGTGAATCTATTGTTGACATAATTGCTGACAATACTGCTGCAATATAGATTCCTATTAAGGTAAGTGGCATTATTCTTTCTACTAAAAGCGGAAGTACATTTTGTGCTCCATTCCCTAATATTTCTTCTGGATTTGCATCAATTGATGTTAGTAAATATCTACCAAAAATTCCGATTAAAACTGCACAAGAATCTGTTAATATTGTAAATACAACTGCAACCCAACGTCCTTTTTTAATTTCAGAAACACTTTTAATGGACATAAAACGAATAAACAATTGTGGTGAACCCATAAAACCTAATCCGATAAATACAAAGCCTAATATTGTAAAAAGATTAATTGCATTAAATCCACCTTCTCCCCAAACATTAAGAAAAGAAGGGTCTAATTTTGTGAGTTCTTGCGCGATTGAAACATCCGAGCTAATAGAAAAATAAGCTACTATTGGCAACAACACTAAACCAATAAGCATGATAAGTCCTTGAAACACATCAGACCAAGCCACGGCAACAAAACCACCTGTAAATATGTATGCTAATACTATGAGGAAACCAACAATTGCTCCAGTAAAGTAATTCCAACCAAGAAAGGATTCAAAAGCTGAACCAGTTGCATCGATTTGTGCACTTACATAAATAATTACAAATAACGAAAGTGCTGTAGCAGCAACAATTCTTAAAGTATGTGTTGTTGATTTAAAGCGACTAACTAAATAGTCTGGTATGGTTATAGAATTGTATTTATCGGTTAGTTTCTTAAACTTTTCAGCCATAAAAAACCATGATATAGAAACTCCAATAACCTCACCTAAAACCACCCAAAACGCCGAAACACCAACCATTGCCCCAAGTCCAGTGAGTCCAAGTAGTAACCAAGCAGATTCGCCTGTTGCTCTGGCTGAAAAAGCAACTACCCAAAAATTTAGCTTTTTACCTCCAACATAATAATCTTCGGTGTTTTTAATGCGTTTTGAAGCGAAGTACCCAATTAAAAAAAGGATTACAAAATAGCCAAATAATATGATGTATTTTGTAATCAAATCAATTCGATTTCTTCATTAAGAAATAATATAAAACAAACGAAATTATAAACCCTGAAAACCAAGAAACTGCATATAAAGAGCTCATTGCTGGAATCCATTTTCCTCCAATGGCAATAAATGCACCTATTAAAAGTGAGATTATTGCAGCTTTATTAAAACCTGAACCTCCAAATGTATAGACTCCATCTGTTTTATATAATTCTGCCAACTGGATTTCTTTTTTTCGAATGAGATAATAATCGCAAACCAAGATTGCTAACACAGGTCCTAAAACTGCACTAACATCAATTAATAAGCCTTGAATTTCGTCTAATAACAACCAAGGAAATATTATGATTCCAATTATTCCTGTGATGATTCCGCCAGTTCTAAAACTAATTTTCTTTGGCAATAGATTAGAAAATGCATTTGCAGGAGCAATTACATTTGCAGCAATATTTGTACTTAAAGTTGCTATAATCATAAATATTTGGGAAATAACAACTACCCAAACATTATCAAATTTTGCGAGTAACGCAATTGGATCCCAAGGTGCATCATTTGCAATTAAGATATCATCAAAATTAATTACTGCTGCACATGTTACGAATATTCCAACAAAAGAATATAGCATCATCGTTCCTGGTAACCCAATAAACTGTCCTTTTACTTGAGCTGCTTGTGAAGACGAATATCGCGTTATATCTGCAATACTCAACGACATTGTTGCCCAAAAACCAAGCATTGCTGTTAGCCAAATTAGGTATTTCCATATTTTATCTCCAAAAGTGCTATTGTCATTTTTTGGAGTAACATTTGCTATTGTTGATACTGCAGTTTCATTTTTTAATTGCACTTGATACGTGTCATTTTCTTTTAAATTTTCAACTGAAATATTAGTATTTGATAAGTCATTCCAACCTAATTCATTTCCGTTTAAGATAAGCTGATATTCTGTTGCTTTCGGTTTTCCTAATTTATCAGTGATAGGATTTATCTGAATAAAAGACTGATTTGATTCCTGATATATTTCGGCAACAGGTTTTTCTAATTGTTTACTTTGTTCCAGAACTATTCCAAAGCCATCCGCTTTATTTATTCCCCAACCTATCAACACTAAACCCATAATGATAAGTATTGGTGCTGAATATTCTTCTAACCATTTGATGCTTTCTGTGCCTTTCCAAATAAAAAATATATTGATAAACCAAAATATTCCGAAACACACAAACTGCCCAAATGATAATCCAACTACTGCATCATTTCCAGAAATAGCAATAAATATAGAATAGATTGCCATACCTCCAAGCCACGTATTTACACCAAACCAACCACAAGCAACTATGCCACGAATTACAGATGGAATGTGGATTCCTTTTATACCAAATGAAGAACGACCAATGACAGGAAAGGGCACTCCATATTTTACACCAGCATGACCATTAAGTACCATAGGCACTGTAATAATTAAATTTGCTACACCAATAATAATAAGTGCTTCAATCCAACTTAAACCCGTTTTTATCATATAAGACGCCAACAAATACGTAGGAATACAGACTGCCATTCCAACCCAAATTGCTGCAAGATTCCACTTTGTCCAGGTTCTTTTATTAACCGGAACTGGAGCTAAATCTTCGCTGTATAAAGGTGAACGGGAAACGTCTTCTTGTAACTCTACGATGTCTTTGTTCATGCTTAATGGAACGTTTATCTTATATATTTTATTTGTTATTCATTCTGATTGAAGTGATGAATCTCTACATTCTATTATGAGATTCCTCGTGGTTCGTTCCTCACTCTGTCGGAATGACATTCTCTTATTTAACAATATTCCGTTTTTATTCAAAAGATTCCTGCCTGCGCAGGAAGTTGTTAATTACAATATTTATCCGCAATTGAAATGGCTTGTGAGACAATCTTTAATCCTTCATCTACTTCTGCTTTACTCACATTTAAAGGAGGTGCAATAAAAATATAGTTCCATCGTACAAAAGTGAACATACCCAATTCTCTAATTTTTGCAGTCATTTTGTTAGTTACTTCCATATCTTTTGGTGCAGCATTCCAAGGCGTGATTGGTTCTTTGGTTTTTCGATTTTTAACGAGTTCGATACAACCCAACAATCCTGTATTTCTAAAATCGCCAATGGATTTATGTTTACGCTTTAGCTTTTCAACTTCGGCTTCAATGTATAATCCCATTTCGGCAGCTTTTTCAACTAAATTATCTTCCTCAATAATTTTTAAATTCTCTAATGCTGCTGCACATAATGTTGGATGTGCCGAATAGGTTAAACCGATAACCATTGGATTGTCGTTAAAATAGTCTGCAATTTTGTCGGTTACAACTACACCACCAAGTGGTAAATATCCTGAAGTTAATCCCTTGGCTAGACACATAATATCTGGAGTAACATCATGATGATCTATACCGAACATTTTTCCTGTACGTCCAAAACCACTCATCACCTCATCATCAATTAATAAAATACCATATCTATCACAAATCTCTCGTACTTTTTTAAAATACATTGGAGGATATTTTATACATCCTGAAGAGCCAGATTCTCCTTCAAAAAGAATAGCTGCTACACTTTCAGGGTTTTCAAATTTTATAACACGTTCTAAATGTGCAATTGCTCTATTTCCGCACTCTTCTATTGTTGTTGAATTCCAAGGACAACGATATGCATAAGGATTCTCCACATGCACTACATTTGGCATTGCTTGAGCATCTACTGGAAAACGTCTTGGATCTCCACTGGCTGTCATTGCACCGTAAGTTGCACCATGATAAGCCCTGTATTGTGTTATTATTTTGTGACGCCCTGTATAAATTCTTGTCAACTTAATTGCATTTTCAATGGCTTCAGCTCCACCAAGTGTAAAGAAAGTTTTAGTTAAATTTCCTGGTGTTATTTCAGCAAGTTTTTTACCAAGTCTCCCACGAACATCTGTTGCCATACCAGGAAACACATAACTAACCTCCTTCATTTGTTTTGCAACTGCTTCAGTAATACGCTGGTTACCATGACCAATGTTTACATTCATTAGTTGTGAAGAAAAATCAAGGTACTTTTTACCTTCTCTATCATAGATATAAGAGCCTTCAGCATACGATGCGTTTATTGGATTTAGATTACCTTGTTTTGACCAAGAAAAAAGTGTATAATCAAGATTGTTTTTTAATATTTTGTCGTTCATGTTTTATTGTTTGATGCTTGATGACCGAAGTCAGGTGCTAATTAATTTTATGAGATCTCAAATATTGTTTTCATTCTTCAAACAATTTTGGGATAAGCGACCACTAGGGTTTTTAAAAACAAACCCTTGTGTCTGCTTAACTCATCCAGTTGGTTTGTGCTTCAGGATTCCATTTGGTTGTCGTTTTTTTATTTTGTGTCCAGAATTCTATTGAACTTCTACCTGTAATATCGCCAACGCCGAATTTAGATTCGTTCCAACCTCCAAAAGAAAACGGTTCTCGTGGTACAGGAACTCCAATATTTACACCAATCATTCCAGCGCTTGCGCGTTCCATAACTTGTTTTGCCAGTCCACCACTTTGTGTAAACACAGCAGCAGCATTACCATAATTCGAGCCATTTTCGATTTCGATGGCTTCATCTAAATCTTTAGCTCTTATAATTGAAATTACTGGTCCAAAAATCTCTTCTCGAGCAACAGACATATCTGTCGTAACATAATCAATAATGGTTGGTCCAACATAAAATCCTCCTTCTTTACCTTCAACAGTTGTGTATCTTCCGTCAAGTAAAATTTTTGCACCATTTCTTTCCGCTTCAGCAATATAACCCTCAATACGCTCTTTTGCTACAGCACTAATTACAGAACCCAAATTTTCACCTGGAATTAATTTTTTAGCATCTTCTACCATTCTATCAATTATATGCTGAATATTATCTACGCCAACCATAACCGAAGCTGCCATACAACGCTGACCAGCACAACCAGACATTGAAGCCACAACATTAGATGCCGTCATTTCTGGATTAGCATCTGGAAAAACCAATAAGTGATTTTTTGCTCCACCAAGAGCTACACACCTCTTTAATGTAGAAGTCGCTCTTTTGTAAACAATCTTTGCCACTTTGGTAGAACCTACAAAAGATACTGCTTTAATATCAGGATGATCGCAAATAGCTTCAACAACGTCTTTGGCTCCATTTACCAAATTAAAAACACCATCAGGTAATCCTGCTTCTTGAAGTAATTCTGCCATTTTCACTGTACTTAAAGGCACAATTTCAGAAGGTTTCATGACCATTGTATTTCCAAGTACTAATGCATTTGGCATCGTCCAATGTGGTACCATATTTGGAAAATTAAAAGGAGTTATTGATGCTACGACTCCGAGTGGTTTGCGTTCAATTCTACACTCTACGCCTTTGCTGACTTCTTGTACTTCGTTAACAACTATTTGTGGCATTGAGACTGCAAACTCGCAGAGTTCCATGCTTTTTTCAACTTCGGCTTTGGCTTCTCCATAAGTTTTACCGTTTTCGAGTTGCACTAGTTTTGTTAACTCATCCATGTGTTTTTCAAGTAATGTTCTGTATCTAAAAAATATTTGAACACGATCTTTTAGTGTCATTGCTGACCAAGAAGGAAATGCACTTTTGGCAGCTAGCACAGCTTTGTCAACGTCTTGAGTGGTAGAAAGTGGCAATGTAGAAATAACGCTTCCATCAATTGGACTTATTACATCCATTGACGATTGTCCGTTTCTCCGGATAGTTATCGGGACGAATTTACCATTTATATAATTTTTTACTTCGGAAAGTTGGGCTGTTAAATTCATTGAATTAATTATTTTTTTAGACAAAAAAGAATACTATTAATAAACTATCATTTTGCTGATAATTTCTAATCGTACTCTAGTCAAATATATGGAATATATCTTAAAAAATGTTTCAGATTGGATTAAAAAACTAGAATGAATGTACATGGATTCCTGCCTTCGCAGGAATGACAATCCTATTTAAATACATCTTCAAAAGTTTTATTAAACTTCTAAAGATGTAAACTTAAAATTAGTACCATCAAATAGTCCTTTATCGCTTAATTTTAAAGAAGGGATTACCAACAGTGCCATAAATGAAAGTGTCATATATGGCGCATGAAGTTTGCTACCCATTTGCTTTGCCATTTTGTCTAACTCAGCATATTGATTACCAATAATATCGCCAGATTTATCACTCATAATTCCTGCTACTGGAAGCGAAACTACTTTTTCTTCGGAATTGGACACAGCAGAAATTCCGCCCTTGCTTTCTATAATTAAATTAACAACTTTACAAATTGCTTCGTCAGAAACGCCAACTGAAACAATATTGTGTGAGTCATGACCTACGGAAGATGCAATAGCTCCTTCTTTTAATCCGAAATTCTTAATAAAAGCAATAGATGGCTCTTGATTATTGTAGCGATTTACAACAGTCATTTTTAAGATATCTTTATCAACATTAGAAATAAGGTTTCCATTTTCTATTAATGCATCTTCAACGATTTCGTTTGTTACTAGTTGCCCCTCAAGAGCTTCAATAACTCTAATTTGTTTTATAGAAGATTCAAATCTGAAATTTGAAATTTCTTTTTTATCCGTATTAAAATTATTCAGTATTTCAAAAGGCACAGATTCAATAAGTGATGTTCCATTGTCAAAAACCATTTCTCCGTTAATGTAGGTTTGCAACACACTAAAATGTGTAAGGTCTTCAATTACTGCAAAATCTGCTAAGTCACCTACTTGCAGCAAGCCAATATCTAAATTATAGTGCTTTACTGGATTAATACAAGCCATTTGCAGCACTTTAAAAATATCCATTCCTTTAGCGACTGCTCTTGCACAAAGATTATTAATATGACTTAACAGCAAATCGTCAGGATGCTTATCGTCGCTACAAAACATCATATTTTCAAAATGTTCTGGAAGTAAATCAATAAGGGCTTCAAAGTTTTTGGCAGCTGAACCTTCGCGAATAATGACTTTCATACCTTTTTGAAGCTTTTCCAATCCTTCTTCGTAGTTAAAACACTCGTGGTCTGTAGATATTCCAGCAGTAATATATTTGGTAATATCATCTCCTCGTAAACCTGGAGCATGTCCATCTACAGGTTTGTTGTAATGCTTTGCCCAAGCAATTTTTTTTAGCACTTCTTCATCATCAAATAAAACACCTGGATAATTCATCATTTCGGCTAAATACTTTATGTCTGGATTAGCCATTAATGTTTTTATATCATTAGAATCTATAACTGCTCCTGCAGATTCAAAGCTTGTTGCAGGAACACAAGAAGGTACTCCGAAATTAAATTTAAAAGGGACTTTTTTTCCATTATCAATCATAAACTCAACACCTTCAACACCAAGTACATTTGCAATTTCGTGAGGATCGGAAACTGTTGCAACTGTACCATGAGTTACAGCAATTTTGGCAAACTCCGAAGGCACCAACATTGAGCTTTCAATATGAATATGTGCATCCACAAATCCTGGAAGAATATAGTGTTCTACATCGTGTTCTTTCTCTGTAATAGAATTAATCTTTCCATCAACAAATGTAACTTCTCCTTTATAAATGCGTTTGTTTTGTATATCTACTATTTGTCCTTGTAGTTTCATGCCTCTCTGCTCTTCGAGCATCTCTCCAAAGGAGAGAATAATATTAATTTTATTTCAATTTATAATGAATTCTTCATCAAGTGCGGAATGACAAGATTATTACAATTCATTTTTTAACTTCTCGACTACGCTCGAAGTGACAGTTTAATAGTCTTTTATTTCAATCTTTAAAATCTGCTTTGTTTTATCTGTAACTTTAAAACGTTCATCAGGTCTTATATTTATAACCCAAACGATATCATTTTCTGAACATAACAACCAAGTATTTTCTTTATCGATTAAAGATAATTTTTCATCTTTAAAAAACTTGCTTAACTTCTTTTTGCCTTGCATTCCGAAGGGATAAAAATAATCGCCTTCTTGCCATTGTCTTACTGTTAAAGGAAAAATTAATTTGTCTTTATCAACATAAATAGTTGATGCGTTTAATTCGTTTAGTTGTTTAGTTGTTTCAAAATTCAAAGTTCCAATAATTGTTTCAAATTGTTTCGTGTTTTCTTTTATCAACAACCTCTTGACTGCGCTCGAGGAGACATTTGAGTCAAGATTTGATAACAACAAACAATCTCTATCTTTAATTAAACGATGTGTTTTAGAAAATACTTGCTTACCAGATTGTGCTTCTAACAAATCATAAATATCATTCCATTCGGTAAAACCATAGGTTCTTAAAAGCTCGTACAAATAGGCTTTAGGATTTGATAGTTTTTTGATTTCTGCAATGTTGAAACTGATGCTATTATCGCCTACATCCTGAATAACCTGATTTGAAATATCGTCTATTTGATCATCAATAATATCTTTTGAATCTTGAAGATGCTCAATAGTTTTATTAAAATTATGAAGCATTTGCGGATTGATTTCCTTTAGCTTTGGAATTACTTCCAGTCGTAATTTATTGCGTAAATATTTGGTAGAAGCATTACTGGTATCTTCTCTCCATTTTAAGTTTTCTGTTTTAGCGTATGCTTCAATGTCGCTTCTGGAAAAAGGCAATAATGGTCTAACGATATTTTCGTTAATTTCTGGAATTCCTGTTAAACCTTCAATTCCAGTTCCTCTTGACAAGTTGATTAAAAATGTCTCTAAACTATCATCGGCATGATGAGCAGTTAATATATAATCGAAACCTAATTGTTCTGCTAATTCATCAAACCATTGGTAACGCAACTCACGAGCTGCCATTTGAGTAGAAAGCTTGTGATGTTTTGCGAAGACTTCAGTATCAAAACTTTCAATAAAAACTTCCTTTTTTAAATCATCAGCAAATTTTATCACAAACTGCTCGTCATTATCACTTTCATTTCCACGTAAATTAAAATTACAATGTGCTAATTCAAAATCTAAACTCAATTTTTGACACAAATGAGTTAAAACCATACTATCAATACCTCCAGAAATAGCAATAAGGAGTCTGCTCTCGGTTAAGAAAGAAAGATTGTATTTGATATGATCTTGAAAATATTTAAACATTATGCTAATTTACATTTTGTCTAACCATTTTAAAATAGTTTGTATAAATTCTTCTTTGCACAAATCGTGATGCAACTCATGATATCCATTATCGAACAAAGCCAATTGAGCATTTGTTGAGTTTTTACAAAACTCTTCAGATCCTTTATAATCAATAATACAATCTCCAGTGCCATGTAAAACCAGCATTGGCACTTGTAATTTATTAGCATTAACTATTGCCCATTCTCCTGCATCAATCACTGGAAATATAAACATCGGACTTACTTTATCATGAACCAATTCGTCATCACAATATTTTTGAACTTCATTTTCATCTCTAGAAATTGCTTCTACTTCTAGTTCGCTTGGCAATGTTAACGACGGTAAAATTTTGAGCACTAATTTTCCGAAAACAACTTTCCATTTAGGTGGATTAAATGCTAATCGCAAAAATGGGCTTGATGCAATGACTCCTTTTAGCGTATGGTTTTTTGTTAATGAGTAATTAATAACAAGATTTCCTCCTAAACTATGACCATAAAGATAAATAGCTTTTTTAGGAAACAATGCTTCTGCCTTTTTTATGGCATAATCTATAGTTTCAAGCAACGCTTCATAACTTGGACAATGACCACGTTTGCCAGTTGTTCGCCCATGACCGAATTGGTCGAATGCAACTACTCCAAATCCTTTATTTATTAAATGTAGAATTACAGATTGTTCATAACGTGACGAATGTTCTCCCATGCCATGAACTAATACAATTACAGCTTCCACTGTTTGAGGTTTCCAATATTGCCCGAATAATTCGGTATCATGTAAGTTAAATTTAAATGTATTTTCCATAATTAATTTTCTAAAACTGTTCGCATTGCCTTCGCTTTAATTAAACATTCTTCATATTCTTTTAAAGGGTTGCTTTTTGCTATTATTGCTCCACCAACCGAATAAGAAACGAATTTATTGGTTTTGTTATACAAAATGCTGCGTATCACAACATTAAAATCGAAATTTCCATTGGGTTCAAAATAGCCAACTGCTCCAGAATATAAACCGCGTTTGGTTTCTTCTAACTGTTCAATGATTTTCATTGCTGAAATCTTCGGTGCTCCTGTCATGCTTCCCATTGGGAACGTCGTCTTTAAAATATCTATTGGATTTACAGATTTACCTACTTTTGAAACTATAGTTGAGACCATTTGATGCACTTGTTTATACGTGTAAATTTCACAAAGCTCTTCGACTTTTACACTTCCTCTGATAGCTGTTTTAGATAAATCATTACGCACTAAATCTACAATCATAATATTTTCGCTACGCTCCTTTTGGTCATTAAATAAGTCTTGTTTTAGTTTTTTGTCTTCTTCTATATTCTCTGAACGCTTTGCAGTTCCTTTTATAGGTTGGGAAATAATTGTACTACCTTCCTTTTTTAAATAACGTTCTGGAGAAGCTGATAGCAAATATTTATCATTGCACTTTAAAAAAGTAGCAAATGGTGGATTGGAAATTGAATTGAGTTTTAAATAAGTTTCTAACGGATTTATGTATGTGTCTTCGGCAAAAAACTCCTGGCAAAAGTTTGCCTCGTAAATATCGCCTCGATGGATATGTGATAATATATTGTTTACTTTTTCGAAATAGTCGTCTTTATGGATGCGAAGTTTTATCTTGATTTCGTTTGAGACCTTTCGACTGCGCTCAAGGTGACATTCAGTTTCATTAGATATAGCTTTCAAATCAGCTTCTAATTCATCTTCAACACAATTTAAATATTGAATTTCTATCACATTTTCTTTAAATAAAAAGATTTTTTTTGGCTGAAAAAAGTACAAGTATGGGAATTGCAATCCATCAAAATTATTAGATTGCAAATCTTCTATATCATTTTTCAAATCGTAAGTGAGATACCCAAAAATCCAATCGTTTGTAAGTGTTTGGTATTCTTTTAATTTATCGAAAGCATCAATATAATCTGTTTGGATACTTGTAAAAGCGTCAACAGCTAAAATAGCATCATATTTTGAGTACTGCTGATTATCCCGATGACTATCGAGATTTGAATCTAACCAGATTATATCATCAAATTGCTGGCTCCAAAGTAAGAGTTGCTCTTTAAATGATTCAGTATTTTTTAATGTATGTTTTTGTTGTGTTCTCAATAAAAAAGTAATGATGACAAAGAACTGAAAATAAAGTGTCTTAAAAAACTATCTTTGCAGCTTAAATAGAGATTGTGACTTTTAGAGATTTAAATTTAAATACGCCTTTATACAATGCTTTAGACGATTTAGGACTTACAACTCCTACTCCCATTCAGGAACAATCGTTTAATGTTATTAGTTCTGGTACAGATATGATAGGTATTGCTCAAACCGGAACGGGAAAAACTTTTGGTTTTTTACTTCCTATTTTAAAAAATTTAAACTTTTCTAAACAGGACAATCCCAGAGTTTTAATATTAGTGCCTACTCGAGAACTTGTTTTACAAATTACTGATGAATTAGAAAAAATTACCAAATATATAAATATTAGATTTCTAGGCGTTTATGGTGGCACAAATATTAACACTCAAAAACAAGCTGTTGCCGAAGGTTTGGACATTTTGGTTGCAACTCCAGGTCGTTTGTACGATTTGGCCCTAAGTCGTGTGCTTCAATTAAAATCTATACAGAAATTAGTTATAGACGAGGTTGATGTTATGTTAGATCTTGGGTTTAGACATCAGCTTATTAATATCTTCGATATACTTCCTGAACGTAGGCAGAATATTATGTTTTCGGCAACGATGACACATGATGTTGATGCAATGATTAACACCTTTTTTGTAAATCCGAAACGCATTTCGGTAGCTGCTTCTGGAACTCCTTTAGATAATATTTTACAGCAACGCTATGATGTTCCAAATTATTACACTAAAGTAAACTTGCTGAATCATTTGCTAAATGATAAAAAGGTATTTAATAAAGTTTTAATTTTTGTTGCGTTTAAACGAATGGCAGATCGATTATTTGAAGCATTGGAAACCACTTTTAGTGACGAATGCTGTGTGATTCATTCTAACAAAACACAAAATTACAGACTTCGAAGTATTGAGCAATTCAGGCAAGGAGATAACCGTATTTTAGTTGCAACAGATGTGATGGCTCGTGGATTAGATATTGATACTATTTCGCATGTCATAAATTTTGATACGCCTGACTTTCCAGAAAATTATATGCATCGCATTGGTAGAACAGGACGTGCTGAAAAAGAAGGAATCTCTTTACTGTTTTCTACAGAAAAAGAGCAAAACGGATTACAACTTATAGAGGGTTTAATGCAAATGCAAATTGCATTAATTGACTTTCCTGAAGATGTAGAAGTTTCAACTGAACTTATTGAAGAAGAGCGGCCTAAAATTATAGAACATCATAATCCTACTAAAAGAAAGTTTGATGAAGATGCTCCTGGACTAGCTTTTCATGAAAAAAAAGATAAGAACAAAAAGGAAAATTTAGGAGGTTCGTATAAATTTAAGATTGCTGTCAAATATAAGAAGCCTAAAACGCGAGGAGATAAGAATTATAACAAACGGAATAAAAAAAGGAGTTAAAAAAGCACCAATGAGGTGCTTTTTTATTTGTTTTTCTAATCAGCAACAACAGCTGCAGATAATCTTTTATAAGTTCCGTTTTCTAATCGATCTCTAATTGCAGAAAAGGCAACTAAAGTTTCTTCTACATCTTCCAAAGTATGTGTAGCTGTAGGTATCATTCTTAATAAAATTACACCTTTAGGTACCACAGGGTATACTACAATTGAGCAGAAAATACCATGGTTTTCTCTTAAGTCCCTTACCAATGCCATAGCTTCAGGAACACTACCTTGTAAAAATACAGGAGTCACACAACTTTGTGTTGTACCAATATCAAAACCACGTTCTTTTAATCCAGATTGTAATGCATTAACAATAGTCCAAAGATTTTCTTTTAATTCTGGCATTGTTCTCAACATATCCAAACGCTTTAGTGCTCCAACTACTAATTGCATTTGTAGGGATTTAGCAAACATTTGAGAACGTAAATTATATTTTAAGTAATCGATTATTTCTTTATCAGCAGCAATAAAAGCTCCTGTTCCTGCCATAGATTTAGCAAATGTTGCAAAATATACATCGATTTCATCTTGAACACCTTGTTCTTCACCTGCTCCTGCTCCAGTTTTACCTAAAGTACCAAAACCATGAGCATCATCTACTAATAGTCTAAAATTATAGTCCTTTTTAAGTGCTACAATTTCTTTAAGCCTTCCTTGTTCACCACGCATACCAAAAACGCCTTCAGTAATTACTAAAATCCCACCTCCAGTATGTTCAGTCATTTTTGTTGCTCTTTCAAGGTTTTTTTCTATACTCTCAATGTCATTATGCTTATAGGTAAATCGTTTTCCCATATGCAAACGCACTCCATCAATAATGCATGCATGAGCATCGACATCATAAACAATAACATCGTGCTTTGTAACTAATGCATCAATGGTTGAAACCATACCTTGGTAACCAAAGTTTAATAAATATGATGCCTCTTTGTTAACAAATTCAGCTAATTTATCTTGTAATTGCTCGTGAAGTGACGTATGACCAGACATCATTCGAGCTCCCATTGGATATGCAGATCCATATTGACTACCAGCTTCAGCATCAACTTTACGAACTTCGGGATGGTTAGCTAATCCTAAATAATCGTTTATACTCCAAGTGATTACATCTTTGCCTTGAAACTTCATTCGGTTAGAAATCTGCCCTTCAAGTTTAGGAAACACAAAATAGCCTTCTGCATGAGAAGCCCATTTTCCTAGCGGTCCTTTATCCCTGTATATTTTTTCAAATAAATCCTTCATCTATAATTCGTCATTAGTTTAGTTATGCAAATTTAATCAATTAAATTTTGACTGCATAATTATTTTATCTACCAACTTCCAAAACATTAGTCATAAAAAAACCTGTAAAACTTCATTAAAAGTATTACAGGCTTGATATTATAATGTTATTTTTAGTTTATATGCTGTATCCTTTTAACAGTTGCTTCGTTTTTACTGTCAAAAAATCCTTGTTCTTCCATCCATTTATCGTTAAATATTTTGCTCATATATCGTGACCCATGATCTGGAAAAATAACAACAATCTTATCTCCTTTTTTAAATTCACCTTGAGCATTAAGTTGTTTTACAGCTTGCAAAGCAGCTCCACTAGTATAACCAACAAATAAGCCCTCTTTTCTAGCAATTTCTCTTCCTGTATGAGCACTTTCTTCGTCAGATACTTTAATAAATTTATCAATCAGATCGAAATCTGTTGCTGTTGGAATTAAATTTTTACCTAAACCTTCTATTCGGTACGGATAAATTTCGTTGGCATCAAACTCACGTGTTTCATGATATTTTTGTAATACTGAACCAAAAGCATCAACGCCTATAATTTTTATAGCTGGATTTTGTTCTTTTAAATATTTTGCTGTACCTGAAATAGTTCCTCCTGTTCCACTACAAGCTATTAAATGGGTGATTTTCCCTTCTGTTTGTGACCAAATTTCTGGACCAGTAGTTTTATAATGGGCTTCAATATTTAATTGGTTAAAATATTGATTGATATATACTGATCCTTTTATTTCTTCATGTAAACGCTTTGCTACTTGGTAGTAAGATCTAGAATCGTCTGCACTAACATGTGCTGGACATATATAAACCTTTGCTCCCATTGATTTAAGCATATCAATCTTATCTATAGAAGATTTAGAAGTTACAGCCAAAATACACTCATATCCTTTAATTATACTCACCATTGCAATACTAAAACCAGTATTGCCAGAAGTAGTTTCGATAATGGTGTCACCAGGTGAAAGGATTCCTCTTTTCTCTGCTTCTTCAATAATATAGAGTGCTATTCTATCTTTAGTGGAGTGTCCAGGGTTAAAGGCTTCTACTTTTGCTAAATATTCACCTTCAAAACCCGAAGTTATTGTATTTAATTTAATAAGTGGTGTGTTTCCTATAAGGTCTAACACGTTATCAAATACTTTCTTGCTTTGTTTCATAAAGTATTATTATGAGTTACAAATTTATTAAATGTAACTTTTAAACTTGGCAAAAATAAAAGAATTTTTTGAAATTATTCGCTTTTACCTTCCAAATCTAATAAAAAGGCATATTCTAGAGCATCTTCTTTTAAAGCTTCAAACCGACCAGAAGCTCCAGCATGACCAGCATCCATATTGGTTTTTAGCAATAAAATATTATTGTCTTTTTTTAGGGTTCTCAATTTAGCTATCCACTTGGCAGGTTCCCAATATTGTACTTGAGAATCGTGTAAACCAGTAGTTATTAATAGGTTTGGATAGTTTTTTTCTTCAATATTATCATAAGGTGAATATGACTTTAAATAATCGTAATATTCTTTATCATTAGGATTTCCCCATTCGTCATACTCTCCTGTAGTGAGTGGTATATTTTCGTCTAACATCGTAGTTATTATATCTACAAAAGGAACTTGAGTAACAACTCCGTTATATAGTTCGGGAGCTAAATTAACTATAACTCCAATTAACAATCCTCCAGCACTTCCGCCCATTGCATAATGGTGTTTTGCTGATGTATAATGGTTTTCGATTAAGAATTTCGAGCACTCTATAAAATCGGTAAATGTATTTATTTTCTGAAGTAATCTTCCATTCTCATACCAATGTCGTCCCAAATACTCTCCACCTCTTACATGTGCTATGGCATATATAAAACCACGATCTAACAAACTCAATCTAATTGTAGAAAAAAATGGATCTATTGTAGAACCATAAGAACCATAAGCATATAGCAATAATGGCGTAGATTTATCTTTTTGAGTTTTGTGATGATATATTAAAGAAATCGGAATTTTGGTTCCGTCTTGTGCTGAAGCCCAAACGCGTTCTGAAATATAATTTTCTTTATTAAATTTTCCGCCTAATACTTCCTGTTCTTTCTTAATTTCTTTGGTTTTTGCAACCATATCAAAATCAATAATGGAGGAAGGTGTTGTTAACGAATTATAACCATAACGCAGTATTGTTGTGTCAAATTCTATATTTGTAGTTGTATATGCTGTATAAGTTTCATTATTGAATGGTAAATAATACTCTTCTGAATTATCCCAACGTTTAATCCTAATTTCGTTTAATCCATTACGCCTTTCGCTAATTACTAAAAAGTCTTTAAATATATCGATGCCTTCTAAAAGCACATCTTTTCTATGCTTAATAAGGTCTTTCCAGTTTTCAATTTCGGTAGTTTCTTCACTAGTTCTCATTAGTTTAAAGTTAGTCGCATTATCAGCATTTGTAACGATAAAGAACTCGTTCTCGTAATGATTAATGCTGTATTCTAAACCTCTAATTCTTGGCTGAAACATTTTAAACTTACCTTCAGGATTATTTGCATTTAGTATTTGATACTCGGTTGTAAGTGTGCTATAACTTGCAATGACAATATATTTTTTTGATTTAGTTTTATAAACTGAAGTTCCAAAAGTATCATCATCTTCATTAAAAATTAATACATCATTTTTAATCGTATTACCTAGTTTATGCTTAAATATTTTATCTGAACGTAAAGTGTGCTCATTTTTAGAGGTATAAAACAATGTTTTATTATCGTTTGCCCAAGTTGCACCTCCTGTAGTATTCTTAATAGTATCCTTATAGGTTTCTCCAGTAACTAGATTTTTTATTTGTAAAGTGTATTGTCGTCTGCCAACAGTATCAATTCCGAAGGAAACTAAATTATTGTTCGGGCTTATACTAATACCTGCAAGTTTAAAATAGGAATGGTCTTTAGCCATTTTGTTACAATTGAATAGGATTTCTTCTTTAGCTTTTATAGTTTCTTTTTTTCTTGTATAAATTGGGTAATCTTTTCCTTTTTCGAACTTAACAATATACCAATAGTTATTGTATTTATATGGTACAGACTCATCATCTTCCTTAATGCGAGACTTCATTTCTTCGAACAAATTGGTTTGAAAGTCTTTTGTGTGAGCCATTATATTCTCGCAATAAGCATTCTCCAGCTCTAAATAATTGGTGACTTCTGGATTTTCTCTTTCGTTTAGCCAATAGTAATCGTCTATTCGTAAATCGTTATGCACGATTAACTCTTTAGGGATTTTTTTTGCAATTGGAGGGTAAATAGATTTTTTCAAAAGGAAAATTTATTATACATTTTTTAGGTGTCCAAAAATATAAAATTCAGTTGATAAACAATTTGCTTTTATTATAAATCATCAAAAAAATAAAAAGCTGGTTAGTTCAATTATTATTAATACTACTCCAATCATTACAGATATAATTCCTGCAACTCCTATTTTGTGAGCAAATCTACCTTCATCATTAATTTTTATTTCTTCTGTTAATCTCACTAAATAAACACCTAAAATAATTAGTAAAATTCCCAAAAAAGCATTCAAAAAATCCATTCTCCTTAATTTATTAAAGTGGACTTAAGCTTTTAAGAGCTTCCAAAACCTTCTTATGCATCTCATCGGTATAATCTAAATGTGTGACCATACGAAGCTTTCCGCCTCCCATTCCAATGATTTTTATATTGTTATCAGCTAATTTTTGTACAAATGTAGATTCATTTACATCATCATTTAACTCAAAAATAATGATGTTGGTTTCAATTGGTTCGACAGTTTTTATTATTGATAATTGACTTAAAACCTTTCCAATTTCTTTGGCTTTTTTATGGTCTTCTTCTAATCTATCAATATTATTATCTAAAGCATACAATCCAGCAGCAGCGAGATAACCTACTTGACGCATATTTCCGCCAAAAATCTTTCTAATCCTAATTGCTTTTTGCATAATGTCTTCATTACCAACTAAAATAGAACCTACAGGACAACCCAAACCTTTACTTAAACAGACAGAAATAGTATCGAACTCTTCACCATATTGTTTTGTTGTTTCATCCTTTGCAACTAAAGCATTCCAAATTCGTGCACCATCTAAATGATAGCCTAAATTATTATCGTAGCATACTTGTCTAATCTTTAAGATTTCTTCAAAATCCCAACACGCTCCTCCTCCTTTATTTGTCGTGTTTTCTACAGCAACTAAACTTGTTTGGCTATAATAATAATCTTTTGGGTTAATAACTTCTAACACTTGATTTGCAGTAAACATACCTCTAATACCATCAATTAATCTACAAGAAGCTCCACTATTAGCAGAGACTCCACCAGCTTCATAATTGTAAATATGAGCGAACTTATCACAAATTACCTGATCACCTGGATTTGTGTGTAGCTTTATTGCTGTTTGATTTGCCATGCTTCCAGAAGGGAAAAACAATGCTTTTGGCTTACCAAACATGGTAGCAACTTTTTCTTCTAAGGCATTAACGGTTGGGTCTTCCTTAAATACATCATCACCAACTTGCGCACTCATCATGGCATCCAACATACCTTGTGTTGGCTTTGTAACAGTATCGCTTCTTAAATCTATAATCATATTCAGCACTAATTAGTTGAATAACTACACAAATCACTTCCTATTGGAGAACCATCAGGAATTTTTGGTGAAGCTGAAAGTTTGAATTCTTCTGGTTCTTCATTAAATCGTTTAATTAAACGCTTGTATTGATTAGAATAAGCTGAATTGTCTAAACCTTCAAAAATTGATTTTAAGGCTTTATTAGCTATTGCATTCACTTGAAAATAAGCATTATCGTTTACAGCTAAATTCATAATATATTTTAACACATTTTGATTTATCATTTGTTGTATTTCATTTAAATATGCATCATTATATTTTTTATTAAATGACTGATTAAAAAGTATTTGCAATACTTCATCTAAACCTAATTGACTATTATCTAAACTCTTTTGCTGTACCATACGGTTAGCTCTTTGTGGATGTAACAATAAACTTAATGTCATATCACTTGCAGTAGATGACACACTTAAAGCATCAAAGCCTACTCCAGTTTTCCCTTTAAATGATTCTCTGCTTCTACCATACGCAAAAGCTCTTGGAGGAAACAAATCTAGTTTGTGCTTCGGAATTGCTAATACTTCGGCATCAATAGTTTTCAAAATAGAATTTAGTGCAGTTCGTTGTGCATTTACACCTACAGCCTTAGTCGTAAACTGTCCATCGCCTTTAACAGCATAGTTATAATCCAATCCACCAACTACTTTTACAGCAGCCTCTGTTTGAAAGCGATGAAAGAAATATAATGGTACAAACACATCTTCTAAAACGGAATACGGTTCGTTAGTACGAATATTATCTTTCGAAAAATTTGAAATAGCTGTTGCTCTTACATTTAAAACATGTTCTAATCCTTCTGAAGCCGTTTTACCATTATCCCAAAGATGTGCTAAAGCATGTGCTCCTCCTCTTGGACGTGCATCACTATCTGTTATAAAACGTAATCCATCTTGCTTTGCTTTATCAAGTATTTTGTTGAGTTTGACTCTTTCATTTGCATTATTATCAAACTCCGAATAACTATAAGCAACAGTTACTTTATCCCAATCTCCGATTTTTGTGTCGTAGGCATTGCTTAAATCTATTTCATTATTATTATTAAGTGTTATTAGAGGATGCGGATAATCCATTACTGATGCTCTGCCATTTGTACTTGCAGCAAAATTATGCGCAAAACCAATAGTATGACCAATTTCGTGTGCGCTTAACTGCCTAATTCTTGCCAGAGCCATTTCCAACATTGGTTTATAATTATCGTCACGTTGAGCAAAAGGTTTATTCATCAATGCTTGAGCAATTAAAAAATCTTGCCTAACTCTTAAACTTCCTAAACTAACATGACCTTTAATAATTTCGCCAGTTCGAGGATCAACAACACTTGCACCATAACTCCATCCTCTAGTTGAACGATGAACCCATTGTATTACATTATATCTGCAATCCAAAGGATCTGCATCTTTTGGTAACATTTTAACCTGAAAAGCATCTTTAAAACCAATAGCTTCGTAGGCTTGATTCCACCAACGCGCTCCATCTAAAAGTGCAGAACGAATAGGTTCTGGAGTTCCTGTATCTAAATAATAAATAATAGGTTCTACAGCTTCACTATTTGCTACTGTTGGATCTTTCTTTTCTAAGCGATGACGAATAATATATCTTTTTCTTATTTGCTCTTGTACAGGAGTTGCATAATCTAAATAAGACATAGAAATTGCTCCACTACGCACATCAAAAACTCTTGGTTTATAATTTTTATCTGGAAGTTCGATAAACGAATGATGTTGTATTACTGTTACTAAAGATGATGTTGGAGTTACGCTTCTAATGTTTCTACCTTTTGGATCACCTTTAAAAGTTAATAATGCTTCAAACTCCACATTCTTTGGGAAAGCTTTAGTACGCTCTAATGATAATGCGCTCTTGCTTAAATCTAATTTATAAACACCTTCATTAGCGTTTTTTAATCGGTTTGCCACACCATGAGTGTCTTGCATTAAAAAAGGTGTAAAATCTATGATATAATTATCGTCTTTTGATTCTTGTATTTTGAAACCAAATAAAACCGATTTTGCAAAAGCTTGTTCAATACTCTTTTTTTCTAATGCATTATCTGTAATTGCTCTATAATCTTGATTTGGTTGAATGAGTAGTAGCTTATTACCTGCTTTAATGAATTTCACTAAACGTTCTGCACCAAGCTGTCCTCTATCGAGCCCTATATCGTTAGAACCAATTCCGCTAGAAAGAGAGCTTATATATAGAAACTCTTGGTTAAGTTGCTTAACTTCCAAATAGATTTTGTCGTTAGCTTCTTCGTAATGAAAATTAAAATAGCCTTTATAATCTTTAAGTTTTTTTTCGCTTAAAACTTGAGAAAAAGAAGCATTGACAATTAAAAATAATACTGAAAATATAAGTGGTTTTTTCATATTAAAAATTTAGAATATAAAATTAAACAAATTTATCATTACAAGATGTAGTTTAATGGCAGTATTAAAAAAAGAGTCTTAATTTATATGCTTTGCTGGAATATTAATAAGCATTCTAAAATAGAATAAATACATCTTAACCAAAATAAATGAACTTCAACTATTTAACGAATTATTAAGAGTTTGGACTAATTTTTAAGTTTGTTTCCTACTTATTAC